>Ga0316215_1000016_pt1 | contig 32857 bp, 23 predicted proteins | sample NRE5metagenome_FD_207796 | JGI IMG/M metagenome (GOLD analysis project Ga0316215, IMG submission 207796) | Spruce roots microbial communities from Maridalen valley, Oslo, Norway - NRE5 | ecosystem: Host-associated > Plants > Roots > Unclassified | place: Norway: Oslo | collected 2017-09-15
AGGTACGTTAAGTGACTCGACCAAAAGGTACGAAGTCGCTCATCCATCCGATGGGTGAGGTACGTTAAGTGACTCGACCCAAAAAGGGCGAGGGTGAGGCAGCGAACTCTCGACCAACGGGAGAGGAACAAAGTCGCTCACCCATCCTTTGGGTGAGGGGCGAGGGACGAAGTCGCTCATCCATTCATGGGTGAGGGGTAGGGGAGTTTACCTTTATTGAATAGGTCCGACAGTACTTGTCCTCCGGGGACAAGGACGCCCTTGAGCTAGTGAAATTACCAGGTCCCAAGTCATTTATGGGAACTATAACTACGCAAGCTGAAGGCAAATGCGGAATCTATTAATGCTTTTATAAGCGTATGACAAGCTGAACCGACCATTATTCAAGGGGTTTGAAAACTATAATAAACCAACCTCATGGCAAGGTTGACCTCTTGAGTCAGACCTTACTTATGTTCCTCATGGTCGAATAGACCAATAAGTTGCTTTGGCATAACCGGCGTAGGATAGAACCAATCCTGTGCATAGCTTTACAGAGGGATAGAAGTGTATAGACGTGAATCCAGAATATAACACCTCCTAGTTACATTAATCTGGAATAACCCAATAGAATGTGCTATGTGGACATAAACATCCGGCGATCTAAATCACATAACCTATATAATGGAGAGCGACGCATCATCCATACATCACAATATTTGTTGGCTAACCAATCTCCCAACTGGAATTACAACTGATTGATCGGAAGTTCTCCTCTCCCTGACGCGGAATCATGCTCGTACGTTGATCGACCATCGACCGGAAGGATATCGGGAAATAATAGATTCTATATCTCTTCGATACTACCTCCAGCGAAGAGTGCATAACCTGTCCGAAGCAGAGTCACTTTATTTACCCACCCCTTGGTCCGAATTGGAAATAGAATAGGACTGGCTCCTTCCTTTCTCTTACGAATCCGTATCCACGGTTGCACAAAAAGTAATGCTGTAGGCGGTAATATGAATGTGAAAAATGCATGCTGACCCCCCATGCGATCTCATAAGTTCTGGCTTTAGTGACTGAATCAGGCAGTTCCACGAGCTAAGCTAAAGGTTCTGGCTATAGAGCAGTTCCGACGATCCCACACCACGCCACCAAGCAAGAGAGGGAGGGTCACGCGAACAGGCAAGAGCAAGGACCAGAGCAAGCAGCGAAGAAGCAAAAGCAAGAGGAAAAGGAAGGGACAAAGCCCCCCACCCAAGCAAGCAAGGCAAGCCCTCCTTTCAAAGATTTTGTCTGGCTTTCCTAAATGAGGTCAATTATAGAGTCATGCCACCTTATCACTCTGAAATTGACATCTTGCCGGCACGTTCGCTTCGCGCCTCTATCATTCCCCACCACGCCACGCTACGACAGGTTGTTCATCGTTGACATAAGATCTAAAGGTCCTAGCAGTCTGAATTCCTAGTATCTAGGAGCTTGTCCCTAAAAGCTAAATAATGGTACCCACATTCCTTTCCTGGCTGAAGCTATCCATAATAAGGCTTCGTGATAAATCTAGCCGTACCAGCCAGACTGGCAATAGCAGCAATTCTACCTAGCTTTTCCATCCCGCCTGTCATAGTGAAACGCCGTGAAAAGCAATTCTTCCAAAATAGAAAGAAAATATCAATTTAAAACGTAAGTTAGAAAAAGTCTCATATCAGGTTCAAAATGTATGTTCCATGGCGCAGGAAGTCCAACCAGTAAAGTAAGGCACCCGCCGCCAAGTTCCCACCAGACAACAGAAAACATCTCCCGAATCCACATCCACCAAACATGGGAAGAAGGTACGGGAATAAGCTCTAGTCACAGTGCAGCATTATGAACCTCTGGCCCGTCGGTGCTGCTCCTGCCGGTGCATTAAGCTCTACTCAGTGCAGCTACTCAATCAGTTGATCCCAAGAGTCGATGCAGTCGATCCAGCTACTTTACCACTCGATCCAGGATTTCCACTTTTATCGAGCCAAGAGTCGATCATTGAAAAACTCATATGGACAACTCCTCAAATGATAAGTTTTTCTAAGATCTGGGCCAAGCGAACTGAGTGCTTACCCTCAAGGTAGTACCCGGATCAATCAATCTAATCTGTTGTTAATATGGATTTATATGCTCGTAAACAACATGGCTCCAAAGTGTCTTCTGGTGGTCACATGGAAACATAACGGATATCGTTCAGCGGATCGCTGGGGACCTCCTTACATTGGGTATCTCCTGTGATGTGGTCCTTATCCTCTCGGCTAGTGACGCGGGCCTTCTTTCTCGCTTATGAAGGGGACAATGAACTCTCACATATGTTTATTCAATGGCCATGTGATGGTATCGCTCACATAGGTGTGACTCACAGCGTCGATCATAGTGCCGTACCGTAACCGTACCGTCCCGTGTTGTTTTGATGTGCCCCGTAGCCGGGAGTGGTAAATTCAGTACAGAAAGGTGGCGTGGTAACTGAAAGAAAGGTATTGGCCCGTGGTCAATTTGGTAATGAAAGGTAGCCTATACTATATAAGTGGTAAATGCAATATGGAAAGGTGGCCTATGCCTATAGGGAGAGTAATTCTACGCCTTTGTACTATGCCTGATACAGACCAGTAAAATAGACTATTGAGGAGATCATATATTAGTTCCCCCCTTCGGTTGGGGACCCCGCGATCAGAGTAAAGGCAAGTAAGGCATCTAAAGTTCCGATGCTGTTTTAATTCATAACAAGTATCTGGAAGCCCCGTATCGACTCAATAGTGGTACCCCTTTGAGTATTCATGGCTGAATAAATGGTTGGGGCAGGCAGCACACTCGCTCGATAAAGAAAGGTGGGGTGAAGGCAGTAGTAGGTAAAGGGTATAACGGGTGAGCATGCACTTCAGTAAAGGTTCGGTAGGCAGAGTAAGGGGATTTATTGTGGTACCAAATATGTTATCAGGAAATGAAAATCAATGGTATGAAAGCCGTGATAACCTTCTATTTCTTTCTTCCCCTCACTCATCAATTTGATCTCTCTTATATATGATATTATGCTTTTGTCCCATGTCTGTCCTTATTCCAAATGTAAAATATCTCGGAAATATGTCTATCTGTTCCTAATCCATTCCCTATTTCCCTCCCCTAATAAGATCCAAAATATAGAAATCTCTTTTTCTCTACTGGGTGAAGGTTCTCCTCTATTTATATTAGTGGGCATCCTCCCATCATATTGATAGAACCTGAACTGAACCCGGGAGGGAGGGGAAGTTTCTAGATTGAAGGGACCTTCTAAGCACCGGCTTGCCCGGCCAGCCAACAGAGGAGCTACCGATGCTGATGGTAACAGTACTAGCTAATGATTCTATACTGAACTCCTTTCCGGGCTATAACTCCCTGCTATAGAATTGAGGGTGGTCCCTGCTATAGAGGGCTAGAATGATCAGATGCCATTGAGGGCAATTAGTTGTATGGGTCCCTGCCTCCCAACCGGAGGTGTAGGCGGGTGGTTTGAGTATCCAGCCACCATCAGTTGAACAACTATAGGTAGGATATTTCCTTCCTTCCGAATGAAAGCATGCTCTCCCTCGCTGGGTAGGATAGGACGGTTAGGGCCTAGACGACTATTAGTTACTCCCTCACTGAAAATAAATATCCAATTGAAACAAAACAACTGATGGCCAACTCAAACCCCAACCAAAATACTATCAGCCTTCTCCCCACCCCCTCTTGGACTCGAACCCCGTTTCCATCCCCCACCCTTAATTAATAAGTGAATGAATTAGTAGATTAATACGCCTGCTATCTCGAAGCTAGAATACGCTAGAATAAGGTGGAACTTCTCTTCGAACCGGGGCACCCTTCCCACATCCTCAACTTCTCTAACTTCTCTGGCTCTGGACAGAAAAGGACAATGAATCTACCGGCCATAGAAACTTTGGATGGTCGGATGCTCGAACCGGCTCAACCACCTTCTCTCCTCATGCAATCACCACCCCGAAGGAAATGGAAGCCCGCTCTGAAGCTGAGATAGGAAGTTAGAGCTTAATCGGGCCTCCCGACCGAGTTCCTTATAAACTAATTTGGTTGGATCGACCTTCCGGTTGCCTTATTAATATTGTATTCTACTCTAACCACCACCCTAAGTATCTAGATTGATGCTCGAATAGATGGGCAACCGAGGGCCTACCCCCAGGATGGAAACCCCAGGATGGATATAAAAGCGAGTTCTCCGATCAGCCCTCACCCGCTTCATTATCGAGGGAGGCACCCCGTAACCTTCGTTAGACCCTGGATGGTAAGACCGGTAGAGCAGCAACTAAACTATAGTTGTTATAACTCCTCCCATTTCCTTCTCGTTAACTCGTTACTAACTGGCCAGCTAAGAAACTAATTTGGATCGCCAGCTAATACACCCACCCTCGGTCCAGCTTCCCTCCTTATTATAGTTAGCATCCAACTAATAGCCAAACTAGAATCTTGAAATGGATGGAGATAATTACCGTATTCTTTAATATCTTGCCTGGGCCCTAACTTCCTATCTAGAGCGCTGGTCCGGGGTGGGGAGATCTCCTCGAAAAGGTCTTGCCGGGTGAGCCCCACTGAGATTCTAAAAGGGAGGGAGCCGAACAGGGGGTGCTTTCCTTCCCTCACCCTCGGTGGCAATGAAGCCGGGTAACCAATGAAGCCGGGTAACCGATAGGATGGTCCAGCCAGCTAAACTCTTTATTTATCCCGCTTGAACACACCCCCGGTGAAGGACGGAGAGCAGGTAGTTGGGCTAGTTAACTTGAGAAATCGAACTGTATCGGTCAGGATTGGTTGGAGATATCTTTTCCTTTATTTCCTCCCAAGCAGAGCTCCAGCAGGCTTTTTCATCGCTATCACGACTTTCCTGGCACGAGTGGGCCTTCGAGGTTTATGGATAGGAGAATTCGTCGCTGTCACCGCTGCAGGGAGATCTTATTCTTTAGGACCTTAGTCTCTCACTTAGACATGGTTTGAGATCCTTATTCGATCTACCTGTCACTTAAGACCAGCCGTCTGTGGGCTCCCTGTTTTTGGACATTTTTCCTACCCCGCTATCCTTAGTGACAGAGCCTTGATCGAACCACGATGCATTGGGATGGCATCCCCCCCTCTCCTTCTTGGTTTTTGTCTGTTGCCCTTAAATCCTTGAGGATGGGAGACGTACCTAAGAAAGTGCCAAATTCCTGAATGACGTACATGGGATTTGTGTTCAACGTACCGGCCATGAGGCACAGGGTTTGGCGCTATCCTTAGGATCGCGCTTCAGGAATAGGTTATATATTAATATAAGAGGGGAGTGAAGAATGGATAAGAGAATCTCACCCGGCCTTGATTGACAAGATATAGGTTTAAGCAACCTCATTTAAGAGGCCCACTCAAGGGTAACCGACTGCGATGTTCGGTTTATTGGGTAAGACTGGCCCGATTTTTGTGGGACCAACTCACACGCGCTCAGCTCGTCCTTGAATGTTCGTTTCTTCCCCTTAGATTTTTGGGAGGAAGAAACACCAAGCCCCGATTAGTGCAACTTGACAAAGTCAAATCGAGGGAGGCTCTTCCACCTCGTGTGAGCGTACACCTTGGGGGCCGATCAGAACTTCGAAGTCGGATAAAGAGGTCAACTAACCAGCTTCACCCCACCCCTACCTTAAAGCCGACCTACGTACTTATAAGCGTTTCTCTTTCACCCAGATATAATTAGGTCAAAGCGCCGCGCGCTTTCACCCTATCGACTAGAATTTTGAAAGGTCGCCGCACGCTGGGAAGCACTTACTTTAATTACAGCTTCACATCTCCGCTATTACTCGGGATGTAAGTACCAGGTTAATTGGTGAGGGGCGAGTGGCCGTGGGATAAAACACTCACTTCTGCCAATAGGTTAGGCAGTCAAGTCACATCAAGTAGCAGATCTCTAAGATAAGAGATTTCCCCCCTACCTCTTCATTCGTTTAGATTTTCTCTCTCTTTTTTTTAGTAGGATCTATTCAATTTTGAGCATAAAACTACCAGATTCTATTGAACTCACAAATCTAATTAGCATCGTATCGAATATAGCTATTATGTTCCAAACCTTTCGAACGCTTTAGCCGGATCTTCCGGTCATTCATATTATATACGTAATAACACTATATTCGGTTTTATAAAATTATATACGATTGGTTTTTATTATCTCTCTAGTTCCTTTATTATACGTAATTACATATATAATTAATGAATGCATTATTACATATATAATAGCAGCGATATTGTATTGAAATGAAGTCAATTCAGTAAGTTCCATTTTCCGTTTCATGATCATATGCGACTTACTATAAGGTGAACATGGAAAGCAAATAAATCAAAGGTTTTTATTCCATACCCGATCAACTAATTCGATCTTTTGTTCCTCGGGCCATTCCCTTTGTGCCCACCTGTATCTCTCCTCTCGCTGTGTCCACATCCCTGCCTATTGATCCCCACTCGTTCCTCTGTGTTCAGCTGTTTCCCCTATTGCGTTCACATGCTAGCTTCCCTGTTCCCCCTCCCCCTGATTCATTCCCCTTCTTTCTCCCCGTTCCCTATGCGTTGATCTGTGGAATCCATTCAGATTGTTTAAACCAGTTCCCCATATTACGTTTCGACCATTCCTGTTGTTTCCACATCCTTTGATCAGTGGGATCCCCACCTATCATATTGCGTGCGCAGTTGCTCATGTGTCCTATCGACCCGTTTCTCTTTCGTGTCCAAATATATTACATAGCAACCCGATTAAAGAAAGAAATCCATCGCCCTTTCTCTATCGTACCAAATCCTTCGACTAGTGGGAACCTTTGCTTTTGGTTCTGCTCCAGCTACCCTTTATTCTCTTGCTACTGGTGCTAGATCATCTGGTTCTGGCACTGTAACTGCTTAACCTGGACCTGGACCTGGAACCGTACGAAGGGACGGCTTTGCAACTCGAAGGGATGCTTTCTCTGCTCGATCAACTGAAACCCTCTATTTATTCCCACCCACAACCGCATATATTATTATATAATATTATATGCTCGATTTCGAGATTTGATCAAAGAGACAAATCATCGTCGATTATGGGGATTCAATAGGAGTCCGGAGAAACGAAGTCCAATCTGAAGGAGGATAGGAGAGAAAAACCAATTGATGAGCGTTTCTCAGTCTCATCGATTTGGAAAGGAGAAGTGAACGAAAGGAAGTTTAATATCAGCATGGTAGCAAGAGGAGAGATCCCATAGAATAAGGTCAGTCATTTCTCTTTTATCACTGTGGTCAATTCAATAAGGTCATTTTGCTTGCATTTGAGTGTTCAGAGAAACTCACAAGGCAGAGGAACGATAAATAGGAGTAGAAAGTGCACTTAGCAGAACGTGAAGGAAAAGTGGATGCTGCACCTGAATGAGGAGAGAATCTGATGAGAAGTCAAGTCGATGATGCAGCACCGGAAGAGGATGGTTGGTTTTGGGGTATGCGGGGGTCAATAAATATATCAATCTTTAGATACATAAATATATATGCTTGGTGGGGTGGGTAGGTGGATTATGGTGATTCGTTTTCAGAACGCGATGTCAAGCAGGAGTCCAATGTGGTTCAGTGCTTCTTTACAGTGGCAGTACGATAAAAACACATGGTTGCTCACGATATGGAATGGAAGCGTTTGGCCCGGTTCCCCCCAAACCCCCGAAAGCCCACCTACCCCGTATGGCGACTAGGCCTAATCGGAATCCCTACTATATTCATTGGATTCAGAAAGGTGATTTGTCTCAGGTTAATAGACAATTTGGTTTAGTGACCTTTTATATGGGATATTATCATGATGCACTTTTGTTTGTGTGATGGAATTCCTACCCACCCCCGAAAAGACAGATCCGAAGGTACGGGAGAGAGGGAGTTGTTTTTGTGTGAAGAATAATCATGCACCGAAAGCCCCCGGACGAAGTGTTTAACTATCTGGCTGGCCCCATTTGGATAGAGAGGGCACCAACTAATGCTTTGTTGAAGACAGAGAGAATAATTGTTTTGTTGGAGAAGAGAGAATAATAATGATGGAAGAACACGCCGTTTCGATTGCCAGTTTTGGGCCGCGTCTAATCGATCTACGCGGAGTGAAATGGAAAAGTATCGAACATATTTAAAGACCCCTTGCTCCCTACCTTCCTACCTATCTCCCTACCTTTCTATCTATGGATGAAAGGGACCGACCCTCCTAATTTGTCTTCCCTTTTCCGAACAGAAGGAATTCATTAGAAATAACCCAACCCGACATTCCTTCAATCTACGGAAAAACTCCATCCAATGAAAGAGGAAGAGCGGCAGCGAAGTAGTTGTCCAATTGACCCTGCATTGACTAGACGAGAGGGACCTGGGGACGGAGCATGTGGAAACTTAGATTGGTCTTGCTCCCTAGCCCATTCATTGTTGGAAATGGTTAAGCATGCACTCGGCCTTCCTTTTTTATTTCAAGTTGGATAGGGCGGTAAAGAGCTTGCGTTTTTGAAATTATGGGGCTGGCTTACTGGCTAGCATTAATTCATCACTCGACTTTCAGGGCCTGCATGCACCCCGGCAAGAGCAACGACTTGGATGCAACAAGACCCTTCAATGTTGGAGACAAGGAGCTTTTACTTGTCCGGGCACCCCAAAAAGAAATAGGGTGCGGCCGGGTTGCATTTGCTTCTGCACTCGACCAACCTACTCTTCAATGCACTTCCCCTAGACCAACTATATGAAATGTACTCAAGAGAAATAGGGAGGTTTTGGGACTCGACCTTGTGCCGGCTTCAATGTCGAAAGTTGTTACCGAACTTATTTCCTTTCGAAGCAGTGCCTAGCAACTCCGATGTTGTTGGATACAGCTTCAGAAGGCTTGTTGGAAAGAGCGGCCGGATCCAGCCGGCGGAGGGAGAAAGGGTTGGGGGACGCAAGATCCTACCTTTCTCATGATTACTGACTGAGAGGCCCCAAGAGTGAGTGGGAAGTCCCTGAGGTGACTCATTGGGGTAGTTATGCCCTACCAGTTGTTTCACTGCGGTGGATAGGAAAAGTAGTGAAAGCGGGGTCTTTATCCAGTCAGTCCGCCTCCACGCAACAGTACAGTATCCTGTTTCTAATCAACAGTATCCCGAACTATTCACTCGGCCATTCGCCCCTATCTCTCTGTTTCTCCAACAAGCAAGAGAGAGAAAGCTGTAAGTCTATGGAAGAGCTAGAAGAAGCAGGAGAAGCACCAACTGAAGTTTTACCACGAATAGCAGAGGCATCAGCTTCTTAAGCACCTAGTGTCTCTGTCCCAACCCAGTAGACCCACCGGCCTTAGCCTCTGCCCCTGCTTTTGGATTTGGATCTGCTACTTCATATGTATTTGCCGATGGATGTGCGTGCATTACGCTCCTCTGTAATAGATTCCTATGCCCAGGTAAACTAACTGGCTCCGGTACTCGAATTTAAACTCCAACTCCTTAATATTAATATAGAGTATAGATTTTATGAGAGTATTCAATGTGCATGGGTATCTTCTGGATGTCACATCATGTGAATCTGCGCTCAGTGATTGATGCGATGTGCCCATGCTACTGCTCTCTTTACCGTAGCAGGTCCAGTCAAGCGTTCTCTATGCATGTATTACCAACTTAGCTGCCCAAGCGTGATCTCTCTACCGCAACCGGGTCCGCTACTGGCCATTGAACAACTGAATCTATAAATCCGCTTCTCTTACCTCCCTCTGTGCCTGGATTTGACTCTATAAGTGTACTAGTCAATTTCGATCTCGAACCGTGATAAGAGGCTAAACGCGCACTAGCATAAGGTAAGGCTTAACCCTCCGATCGGCATAAAGAGGAACCGTAATGAGGGGTAAACCCCCCCGATCAGCAGATGGAACCAAGGATAGGTGCTATGGTTCCGAGCGAAGGTAAGCTGGTTCTTCAACTGACTCCGCCTCTCTCACTTATACTGATGCTGCCTCCTCTCCTGCGGAGCCTCTGCCCTTGGTGCCTTCGCTTTAGCTCATGCTACTTAAATTGGTTATGCCACTGGAGGATCCGAAATAACTGGCCTTGGAATTGTCTATGTTCCTGTCTCCACCCTCCCTATGAGTGCTTCCTTTGCCCCTGTGCTACGAGTGCTTTTGCTTGGTCAACTGGCTTTCGAACAGGCTCTGCTCCGGCTCCCATTTCGGGGTTTCGATCTTGAACTCTCACTGAAGGATCTGGAACAGGCTATGATGTGTTTTGAACAGGAAAGGCGGGCGAAGGGCTTTACTACCTTAATATACCCTAATATGTCTATTACCTTAATATGCCCATGCTACCTCACTCGGTCAAGTGTTTCTGGGTAAACCACAGGTGATGCCCTTGCCTCCTCAATGGGTGGAACTCAATCTCGACCTACCACTATAGGGGTCGCGCCTGGATATGAAGCAACCGCACGCCCCTACAATTGATTTCTCAATTGACATTTATAAAGGGCCCACCCAACCCCACCGGGGCTATGCCTCTCGACCAAGAAGGGATGCTGCAGACTTTGTTTGGACCTCTCATACGAGGGCGGTCCAGCGTCTCTCTGTAAGGCGAAGGTCCATCCAGGATGCGTGTGTGTAACGCTTGCTTATGGAGGTCCGTCTGGGCGGAATGCACTTGGATTGATTAGCTGGTGAGTGCTTAGCTTTTGTCCGACCGGACGCTTTTCAAGATTGATATTCCAGCGTGCTCCCCTATGAATGATCTTCCGTCCTGCGTTGCGTTGTCCAGAGCGTTGCCTCGTATAAGCCCCTGTGCATTCCTTATGCTATCAAGGTTGATCGAGTCACTGATCGATCATCCTGAACCAATGGATCCATTCGCAGCGCTAGTTTAAGATCTTCCTGTTCGAGATGCAAATTTAGTTGCCCGAGTTGCACCCGTTTATCTACCAGTATTCCCACTTGTTCCCGTTCATTCCCCAATAATAAATATCTATATACAATATTACGAGCGCCCACCTACCTTAGACGCTGGTTATTAATTAATTGGTTCATATGCAACTGGATATAAAACTACGGGTGCTGCTTAACCCAAGATAGATACTTATTCATCTACCTTTGCTGCGTGCCTTGCTACTAGCTCAGATGCTTCCCGTGCCTCTGTTGCTCGATCTCGATCCCAATCTTCTGGGGAAATTGCTAATGCTATTGGTGGTTTAACAACTCGCTACGGGACTGAATATGAAATGGTTGCTGCTTACTCCCTTGCCTTTACTACTATTGGTGGTGCTATCCATACCATCCCAGCTTCCCCTGCCTTTGTCTCTACCGAAGCTCTTGGTGCTGCTAATGATGCTCGGGTGGATAAACTGCTTCCACAATGGGTATTTCAACGGGCTCTGCTGGAAGGGATGCTAGGAAATAAGCTGGGACGGGAGGGGATGCTTAGCGGAGTAATGGTGCAGGGTAAGGGATGGATGTTGCTGGCTTTTAATATTTTTATTAATAATATTGCATTTTTAGGGGGTCACAGCATAACTGGGGCACTAAAAGTGGATTTTCTCTTTACTTAAATAGGCCATCTCATAAATGTTCTCTATGAGAGCCGGGATAACCTTTACCCCTTCAACAGCGAGAGAGAAGGACCACATCAACACTGGCCGAGAGGGAAGGAGAAAGCCCCCCCACGATACCCAACTCACCTTAATCACGTGCCACATACAACCACGGGACGGGAAGCTACACAGGGAAAGGGCCCCACATAGACTTCCTACAGGACATCCCCACAGAGGCAACCTACATTGCTGACTGAAGCGCCGATCATAGCCCCCCGCAAGCCAGACATAGCAGCACCCACCAAGGTGGATATGGATATGGATTCGATGTAGATGTTCGATGTTCATTTTGATTGGCATTAGCGAGGGCAATGGCGATGGTGTTGGCAAGGGCAGAGAAAGAAAACACCTACTACGCAATGGCACTAGAGCTTACCCTGATGGAACACAGTTCCTACAGAGGCTTACCCATAAGCACCTTCAGAGACAGGGACAGCTGGCCTTACCAACAGCAATAACCCATGAACCATAGACAGGAGGTGGTTGTTACTGCCCACCAGCTTCCCGATACCCATCCCAGTTCGACGTGCACAGGATGGAAGTGATTCTACGTATGTTACCAGTTCGATTTTAACACGTGCACAGGAGAGGATGGATGTGTTCATGCTTTACCAGTTGCAGTACGTGACCAGGATAGGAGTTATTCTACGTGCTGTTCTCAATTAACCATGCCCAGGAAGCAGGTTATTCTATGTGCGTGAACTTTTCTCTTTCCCACGTGCCCAGTGAGTGAGGTGAGTGAGGCACAAACAGAAGGTCATTGTCAATAGTCGGGTCGATCCAGGTGACAATGCACTCAATACCAGGCATTGCTGGGCTGGGCTACTTCGCTCCGTTTGGCTTATTGGCTTGGTTACTTTGCTTGGCTTCCAGTTAAAGAAAACATTATCATTCACCATTCTAGTCAAAGAAAATATCATCTTTAGGAGGTCCAAGAAAAGATATCATCGGGGCACCTAAACTGGATTTGATTCTTAATGGACTAGGCCTTTTTAGGAAGTTTATCTATAATTTGCGGGATTGATTCATTGGCTTGTTGAGCGCCTTGATGCTGCTATAACGGTTGGCGAGAGGATAGAGACAGGGAAAGGGCAGATAGGTTGAGCCGTTCACGCTGGTCAGGCAGTTGAATTCAGGGAAAGGGAGGTACTGGTTCTGATCCAAGTGATCCAGAGAGTTAGTCACGGCCAGGTTGGGACCAGGCAATAAGTTTCATTGGAACAGATTATTGAAAACCTCCCCCTCCCGGTGGTCGGAGGAGCGGCTCGTATCCTCGCTCCTTCCCATTCGCTTGTTTTGCCCAATATAATATACTCTTTAGAAAGGGCCGAATCTATTATCGGGACATAACAATGGATTTGATTCTTAATGAAACATGCCTTCTCAGAACGGTTATCTATAATAGCCGGGATGCAATCATTTGCTTGTTGAGGCTCAACAAAAAAAAACATCGCTTGATGAAGAAACTATGTACAGTGAATGACAGCTATGTACAGTTTACAGCGACTATTTGCAACCATGGGACGCCGTGCACGCAATGAACCCATACACGGGCAGGGTTGACGCTTCAACTACGAGATGCCATGCTTTGACTTAGACATCGACGCTTATATATGTTACACCCTTAGCTTACATGTTGTTACCGGCGCCAACATACTGAGCTGAGTTGCGTGATGCCGGATAGTAATTGATTGCCCACATCTTTCGAGGTAGGTGGTGAGGTTAGGTAGGTGTTGCGGCATTTGATATTGATTGATTAGAACTTATTTAGTCCGCTGATGATGCTGCTGGCCGGAAGGAGAAGAGGCCAGGGACAATATATTGTCTCCAGCCTTAGGTGCACCCAGTCACCAATCACACATTACAAGTTGCCCACAGACCCGAGAGAATAGAGACATGCATGCTTGGTTCATATACGTTTATTCACTATCTTAGGGTCATAATGGGCGATTAAGGAAAAATATGGTACACTCCGGCTGGATAATCTTGTATATAATGAAAGTTAACGCACCTATTACTTAAGGGGCCTTAATCGAATGGATACACTTATGGATACCATCTTTAGCACCACCCTTGGGGCAGGCACCCAGTTTGGTTGGTACATATTTGTGAAAACCTACTAAATTGCGGTTTTTCATTAGGCCGACCCTTGGCTTGAGGGGATACGAGGCATACTCATTCGCGCGCATAAAGTGAGGTGGTCTTTATTATTAAGAATGACCTTTCGTTACGTTTCTATATAATTGGCCGGATTTATTTGATTGCGCCGCTTGAACAAATTCAAGGCTTTACGAAAACACACGATGATGCTCCAAGGATAGGCCAAATACATGCTGGCTGCTCCAACCCGAAGAACCTGGTCAAAGCGAAGGAAGCTGGTCGAACCCATCGGCTCCTTGCTCGCTTTTAGGCCTGACGAAATAACCCCTTTCTCATTTTAAGCTGGCACCAAACAAACTGGTAGTGGCCTGCCGCTCAACTCGAGGTAGTGACTGCCACTCATTCATGACCGACACAGCACATATTAGAAACTATGCGCTTGGAACGGCGATTCACCTTCGTCTATTCAGGAGATTGTATTCGGAGTTACGCATCTTGTTCTACAAAAAAGAAAATAAATCCTCGAAACCGCATAGTCACCTGCGTCTATACACATCATTTTGAGACACTTATTTATAGACACTTAGTTGCCGCGGTGCGTTGTTCACCCACTCGACCTCGCTCTTTTCCCACGGAGAGTGTATTAGTGGTAAAGCGATATGTTGAGTCGAACGGGGACAAGGTTCGATTTGGTGAATCCGAATAACCCGATTTTATAGGTTCAGGTGCTAGTAGAGCCAGGGAATTCCATGCTAGTGTAGGCTCCACCTATTCAGTCCTGCTTTTACATCCTCGGTGGACAAGAGCGAGACGCAATTGTTTCAAGTTGGTAAGCTATTACGTATATAAGACTGCCACTAATGCCGAGGCCCTCGCAGGTGACGATGCTTCTCATCTGCGTCTCACTCCGCCCTGGTGGGGACTCGAGAACGACCAATGCACTTCAATCTATCCCGCTCGGCTTTACTCCACTTCTTATCGCAGTGGGATAATGCGGTGATTCAGGAAGAGGGTTAGGGCTAGAGCTCTTCCCCTATATCCCCTACTGCCGAACTACATGAGACCAAAGTAACTAGCCACGTGCACCGACCGTCCGCTAGTTGGCTCCACTGTGATAGTGGAGCACATCCTAGATCCATTATACCCTAGCTTGCTCTAAAATAGTGGTTAGCAGAATGGAAGAACCTGTAATTTCCCCTACAACTGCTGGACTTAAGACTAAAGGACATAAGGCTGCTATCCATCCCTTCCCGGTACACCTAAAGGTTTCATGATGGATGGCAATAAACCGACACGCATGATGCCTAGATTCTTTAGTTACGGGAAGGAAGCGGTTTGTCACCAAATCGGACGCAGGAGATGCGGAAACCGAGTCACAGGCGGGGGCCCGGAAAAACATGTACCGGGATGCCCCGAATCCACATGCGATGGAAGAGACAGCGGCTACTTTCTTAGAGATATGGCTCAAGCTCATGAGGCGTGGTGTGGGGCCCGCCGAGCTCTCCTAAGTATTTTGGTGGTCAATGTAAATACCCAAAGGAATAGACCTGCTCTAGAGAGGGGAATAGATGATGGGACTACGAAGGTGAATGTGACTATGAAGGTGAATGGTAAATTGGTACTACGAACCAATGTAAACGTATATAACAATGAATGTAAATGGGACTACGAAATGGGACTACCGTAATAAAATGATACTACGGGACTACGCGACCGGACTAGTTCCTTTAACTGGACTATTGACTTTAGCTGGACTAGTGACTTTAACTGGCTAGGGAGCACGTTTGCGGTAAGTAATTTCATGGGCGGTATACAATAGTAATTCCAGTGTTACGATAGCAGTATACTTCAGTAATAATACGATAGCGGTAAGGGTTACACGTCAGTGCATTATAGGGGTGGTTACACGTCAGTGCTACACTCGCTATTCCTTGCATAGAAATAAGTCTAGCCCAACATAATGAGCGCCGGATGCGTGACACCTGGATGAGTGATACCCCTACAAATGGAGTAACCCTTGATGGTGAGCGGGGTAAAGAATGGACGCTGCTACTAGGGTTAGGCAGGAGCTTGTGTCATCGGCCTCATGCCGGGATGATCAATTCGGACGGCGGTACAAGCGCCCATCCGGGGGCTCCTATTCCTCCACTATATCATTCCCGCCCCGGGACATGATTACCAAACCCTGCCTATTATAAAAGGTTCACCGGCAGACACGGGAGGGGCATAGATGTGGATCGATGGGTTCCATCTCGACTTTCTATATTATTCCCCCGGCCGGATTAAACCTAATCACTGCACTCTTATTTAGTAGTGGGCACGGATCGGTTTTTATAAGCCAAGAACAGATAGATAGAATCGAGCCGGGTGGGCGCATGGGAGTGAGAGAGGCGGATCAAGGATCTATTCACTGCAGGAACCCTGCCTTTTCATAAACGAGCTATTCACTGCAAGAAGCTTTTCACTATCCATGAGCGCCCACTAATCACGGGATGGGACTGAGCGAGTACATAGACTATTCACTTCTTTTGGAATGAACCAACTATTCCATGCAGCCCCGGATCGGTTGTACCTTTCCTCTATGTCACGTGACTATCCATAGTAGAGAAGGGGCGGCCCACGCAGCCTTTCCCTGAACCCATCTACTGGTAAACGAACGGGGTAGGTTACCGAGTCCATGCGCTTCATGAGGAAGGGGGAATACAGCCCATACTCTGTTTCATTCCATCAATGGTTCCGCCCTTCAAGGTCCATAGTTATATCATCCCACCCGAACCTTCCTTTCTCTAATGTTCCGCCCTTTTCTATATTGAAGTAAGCGTAAGGCTGTGCTTAGTAAATGGTCAATAGATTATAATAACTATCTGGGATTGATCACGCCCCGCCAGCAACGGAACTAAAGGGATAGTTATAGAGGGAGCTTCCTCTAATTACTCATTAGCCTGTAGATGTAGACTAATCAGCCCCAGAGGTGGAGATGAAGCACGCCCGGTCATCAGATTAGGTTAGGTAAAGTAAGGTCAGGTTAGTGAAGTCCAAGGGCTCAAACATTGAAATGGAAGAGAAGGGCTAAGGAGTAGATTGGTGTACTCGGGTATTGCTCTAGGAACAGCAGTGGCCCACCGCGTAGGTTACTCTAGCACCCCCTCTTTCCTCGGCGTAGACTCGACCCACCTACTACTCTTCTCACCAATCTATTCCATATCCCGGTTTTCGAAAGGGTGGGTTCTTCCATTCGCCTTCCTATCCGGGGCTATGAAAAGAAAGCACTTTATCTAGATTATTGAAGGGAATCGATTTCGGGGGCATAAAGCTGCACCCTTATATAAGTAGTAAGGCAAATGCGGCGAGCCTTATTATTGAATAGGCCGATGGATGGATGCGAAGTGATTTAAGTGCCTGCGGAGCTACACCCACCTTTAATTAGCCGCCTTGGATCGTGAAACAGGCTTAGGGTGGTGGCTTTCTCCATCCCAACGAGCTAAACGCTCTCCTTATGTCAGGTAAGCCCTCCGTCCTCGTTACGGAGCCTTAGTCAATTAGTGTTTGGGGCAAGTTGTTAAACAAATCTTTCGTTTCTTGCTCGTTGAGATAGAAGATTAAGAATCTCCTCAACTGGGTCCACAAGTGGCAATAGAATGCATTTGGTCTTAATAATAGGAATGCTTTACCCTTTTCGCATTATCCAGATTCCGCTTCCCCAGTCGTTTCTCATGGTTGGCACATATTCTCTGTCTGCTAGGCGAAGAGTGCCGATGCAATAGGAATATTAAGGTATACCTTTTTCTATCTTCTTAGTAGGGCTATTTTCTTTTAGGAGGTCCGGGTCCTTTACTTCCCCGAACCCTGAACCGCCCTCCAACTCCGCGGGATAACCACTGGTCCGGAGAAACATGCTGATAAAAGAAAGAATAGCAAATGGAGGGGGGCGAGCCGGAGAAGTGAGCAAGCGAAGGAGCGGGGCGATCTAGGCGTTCGGTCTGGTATGCGTGCAAGTGACTTTTATAGTCGTTGGAACCCCGACCTGGAACAAAGTCTCGAAGTCGATCGAGTGGTGAAAGAACCTTACTGATTGATGTGCGTGCTTTATCCCCTCCTCGCTCTCCCTCTGGTCAAGCTTCGCCGTTCCTTTCCCCCCCCCTCAATAAGTAATTGGGGGCAAGCGACTTACGTTCCTCCTCGCTCACAAATAGATATATGTATATATATGTGCGTAGGTTTAACTATGCTATGTATGGCGCAACCACTAATTATTCCACTTTAGGAACTGCATAGAGAGGGGACGATACAGATCCTACACTTTACCCGCCTTCATCAACAAGTCCATCTCAGCTCTCTACAACAAACAACTTCATACGTAAAGTCTACACTAGTACTTAATAGTACTAGTTGAACGAGATCGACTTTACTTTAAGACACGAGTCCAGTCTATCTATTATAAACGTATGTTCGAGTCGAGTACATTATATACCTATTAACATGATCCCATCCCGAGCAATAAAGATCGATTCTATTATAATAAAGGTATTCACTTGGGTCTCTAACGTCGAGTGGAATCTTGTCGGACGAGAAAGATCGATCCACGGGAGGACAGAAACACCTTGCCCTTTAACGAGGCGAGTGCGGGCGGGCGATTAGCCGATACAATCCTTTACAACGGTCGACTCCCCGATACAATGCCTACCTTTTTATATCCCCGCTATCCCTCGGCAATTCATCCGACTACTCTCTTCCGGGACGGGACAAGCCGGGGGACAGGAAACGATAGCATAGGATTCCCTTTCTACCCCTATGGATTCGGATAGTAGGAAATCAAATTCTTTTAGACTCTATACCCAGCAGTAAAGGAAAAAGAGACATTGTCTTTCTTACTTCTAACCCCATATAAACACCAATAGATTGGTTACCCACTCTTATACACGGATGGATAGTTTTATTCTCTACTCCTACCTACCCCTACCTACTAGCTATAAATACCCGATGAAGTTGGTGAAGTGCTAGCAGAAACTAATTCTTCTCAACCAAATGGGTTTACTAATTTATTATTCACTTTCTTTTAGACGGTTGGAGCTCTTATAAACTTTCAATTTGAAGCAATCGACTATCGTTTCACTCACGAGGACTACAACCTAAAGATTGGAGCAGCAGCGGCGGATCGAGAGCAGCATTTTAAAGAGGGACAGCAGCAGGTAAAGATATCTCAATGGGCATTTCATCTTTGGAGCGATAGCCGAAACCAACCTTATTTCTCCTATATACAGTTATGGGTACGTTCGGAAGCGGGAGAAATCTCCATCGAACGTCAACCCGGATCAGTAGAGGGGGACACATTTTGACAGGTCAATGCAGAACTCTCAAAACCCACGCGGGGAGTGCAGTGCTACAATCTCGAACCTACGTCTGCTGCGAGAGGGGGGAAATTTTCCAGTCCCACTTTCAGACTATGCTCGCATTGACTATGCTCGCATTGACTATGCTCGCATTATAGAACTATATGGCGTAAATACTAGTTGGTAAAGTGTTCAGCTATCCCCCGAGCCTAGAAGAAGAGGGAAATCCTCCGGTGCATTTCTCCTCGGCTGAGCACACCTCCTCTCTCCTTAGCTGTTGAGGACTCTAAATCGAGCCACCATTTTTATCCCAGTGCTTCCAGAAATGCTATAAACGACATGCAACATCATTATTACATAATAGGAATCGTTTTCACCATTACATGAACCAGCAGGCGACCAACTGAGAGGAAAGAGCTATCGCCCTGTTCGTTCGGTTGCAGCCAGACAGATCGCCAACGAACTCTCTTGAACCTGACGAAGAAAGCAGTGGGGCATTGATTTGATCTTGAAAGTTCGTACAAAGGTTGAATAAAATAGCATACACTTAGAGACCGCTTCGGTCGGCGGCAGGACGAACCGCTCTGGACAAGCACCCTTCACCTTCTTTGGCCAGATCCTCCCAAATAGTCTTCTATTCATCTTCTCTTGAGAGTTCTAAGCTCGAGGGAGGTGGTGGGGGAACAAACCTGAATTCAATCGTATCCGGATTGCCAGATAGATTGCTTTCACCTGCAAAACCAGGACCCGGCTGCAAGACTATTCGTTTTATCCGCCCGGAATGATCGAACCAGCAAACTTTCATCTGCGTTGCCATGCCCACCTTTTATCCTATGAATCTTTTTTTGGAAGTGGCTAGGTGACCAACTCACAGAAAGGTTCTACCTATCAATAGAGTTTGCGCGCGGAAACGATCCAACTCCCCTAAAACACTATGGCGGCATGAAGCAGTTCTATTCACCGGACCTTAAGGACTCAACCGGAGAGAAGGAGTTGGAGCCTTCCAGAGAAAGAAAGAGAAATAATCGACTCGACCATTTATTAACGCTTGAAAAAGACTCGCAATACCTCTTTCACCTCGCGATCACGCGACCGGAACACTTGAAAACTCTGGAGCTCTCTTTTCATGAAGACTCCCGACTTTTAGACAGAGGGACAAATCAACGGAGGCGGTTTGGATTGATTCAACTTCCCGCTCCTCTCGCGACGGAAGATAGTTCATTGGCTTCAAACTATCTTGGAGAGTTCGGTTTGTTGCTTGCGGTTCTAGCTGCTTCAAGGTGCCGGAGAGAACAAGGCTCGACAAGAAGAAGTTTTGATCGAGCGGCTGGATCCGAGATTGATAGAGAAAGATAATAATTGGGCCTCGTCGAGAACAAGTTTGAAGCAGGGTATTACGTCACTTCTCAGCTAGATCCACCTCAAATTAAGTTCTGGTTTGCCGGAACAGAGAAAAGCGAGGAATTCTGGTGCTTGACGGTTGGAGAGAGCTAAGGGAAATGCACCGGGTTGCAATAGGGAATGAATGCGCCGCGAACTCCTCTGGACTTCCAATCGGCTCTCGGGCGAACTCCTCTGGACTTGTCATCTCGTTCCCAAATGCTTGCTCGAGAAAACTGTTTGATCAGTTTCCCAATTCGGATTGACCCGCGTACAATGATATATTCCTTCTTCCCGGGTCTAGTCTACTATTATTGAAATCAAAACAAACAGGGATTTTGAATCAATTGAACCCACTTCATCGGGGATTGGACCGGGTGTGAAACCGACTCGCTTTCTGGTACTTCACCATCGTTGTAGATATCATCCGCCTGTAGATATAATCCGCCTATAAAAGCATACTAAGGCTACAGTTAGGGAGTGAAAATACCATACTAAGGGTGGAGATACCTGTTTCTTATTTATTTTTCATAGGCAAGTGGGGACCTCATGCCCAGACCTCTTCCTCTTAGCTGCCTGTTTTCTCGCTATGATTAGATGATTCTCATTTTCCGGGCATTGAGAGGGAGAGAAGGACACTAGGAGGCAGTGGGACTGGAGAGCGTTCTCCATTAAGAACCGGCCTTGACTTACTTCGATTGCTCAATACAGCTAGCTTTTGTTTCATATGCATGCAAGAGGGGCGGTTCTCTCTTTACAGTGAATGGACGAAGACAACCGAGACAAGTGAACAGATACAACCTTGCCCAAACAATCCATCCGACATAGGTTGCTTAGGGAAGAGTGGCTCGCTGTCGCTCACTGTCGTTCCTACACCTACCTAATCGATCCGCTGTTCCCATCCACTACTCATTATGTATGCGTACTATAGGGTCGAAAGGAGTTCACATGCTGCCCCACCTATACCTATGGGGGGGAGGGCGGGAAGCAAGAGTAAAACAACTTATCCAACACCTTTGAGCATTCGGGATATTCATTATATACGTCACCTTCAATGACAGGCTTGAACATAAAACACTCACTCCCCATCAAACATTGTTGCTCCTCTCCATCCTCTTCCCTACATTCATTTATCCCAATTCTCCCAAATAAAAGAGGAATGACTATAGTAATACTAGGGTGCTCGAGATAAGATAACGCAGGGCGAGAGGATACTGGCTTGAGAGAAAACAAAATGAGTAGGGTAAGTAAAGTAATTCTAATTCTTATTAACTAGGCCTTAGGTAAATACGGGTCAGCCTTGGCTCTAGAAGCATAAGTAGATACTTGTTCTTCTTTCCAACTCTCCCCTATGATGTGATGCTTGAACCAGTGACCTGCTCCTCTATCGACATTGCCGTGGGTTCGGACTCTCTCCAACCTCTCCCTATCTGCCTGCCAGCCAGAGGAGGATAGATGTGGGTTCTTTCAGCGCTCACTCCACTCTTTCCGTTCTTGGACAAGACCGGAGCATTTGACATGGATGAATGCGAGCCCTTTCCTTGAGCGGTAAACCGGACGAGAAGGTAATTTATTGCTTTCCCGCTCCCCCGGTTTAGGCGGATCTTATACAATCAACGGAGAAGCAGAGAAATATTTCGTAAAAGAGAACGCTACATGAGTGGCACAGAAAGAGTGAATCAAGGGGATAGGGTATAGGGTTTCAGGTGAGTGCCATTCACCCATCCCGGACTGAGAATGCCATTAAGTTGAGCATGTGTACAACATCAGACTCTCGAATGTCCGCAACTCTAAAGGGTCCCACCCAATGCATTTGCAACCTGCCCGGATGTTTCAGATACTTGCTGTCATAAAGCAGAACTAGGTCTCCCTTGGCAAATGCCTTGGTCTTGAGGTTGCGATCATGCCAGGATTTCTGTTTTTCTTTTCTCTAATAAATATAAAGAAAAGGGTGCCCTCTTCCCACTCATACGCTCGACCCACTAACGTTAGCCACTCCTAGTTTTTCTTTTTATTTGCAGGGTTCTTTATTTATGCATTTATGCGCCCTTAAATAATAGAAAGGATGTAAGCCGTTTGGATTTATTCGTGTCATAAGTTCGGGTTGTTAATCTGATGTCTTGTATTAACTAAAGGGGTCGATCTCCCATTATTAGTAAGTTGGGTCTAGCTCGAAGGAGATATATCTGGCATCGGGAAAGAGGACCGGGCAGTATGCAATGCCCAAGCTCAAACATCATTCGGGGAGTATGCCGGGATCATTTAAGACGGATGAGGCGGCGTTCGGGTCTCATGGCGCAAAAGGGGCGCGAAAGTGGGGTAAGAGCGCAGCGCAGGCCCACCACGGGGAATCTCTTATTCTTGCTTGCCCGCAACAACCTCTTCTTTTATTTTGGCAGCAGTGTGAATCTTTCTAACTGGAAGGTATAGGCGCCAATGACAGTACTAGCTTGAGTCGTCCTCGTCTGGTAGAGCTCCTAAGAAAAACCTGCTTGCTTCCGAAGCGGAAGCGAACGAGAACCAAGAAATCCTTTTCCGAACCAACGAATGAGTTCCGCGTTGTCCTCTGAATGAATAGAGTGTTAGGACCCTTGAACGAGGACCCCGGACCAACGAATAGAACCAGAACATAAAGAGGTATCATTCAGAATAGGTCCGGTTCGGAGATTTCAGGTCATGGCTAATCTCGTCTGGTTGCAGGGTCAAAAAGGCTTCTCCCTTGGGCGGGATCTGCTAATAAGTAATAAGAGTATCCTCGTCAAGTTCGAGGTGGGCCATCAATGGAATGGAAATCATCCTGTCTTTCAGGCATACAGTCCCCTGGACTAGGTGGAGGGAACTGGAGCAGTGGGAGTACTGCGATCGATGGTTTCGGGTAGATGGAAACCCCTAAGGTATATGGATAAAATTAAATAATAGATATAAATAACTTATTCTTTTCTTAGGTATTCATTCTGAGGGGTTCGACGAGGGGGCTAAAGCAGATAGATGTCAATCCTATCCTAAGGAACCGAGACCGGGTCGAGGCAATTGATACGGTTCCCTCCTGCATCCCTAGAGTGATTAATTAAGGCGCATCCTTAATGAAAGTGATTAATATTATTGATTGCTTTGGGGCCTGCGCCCTGATAATATAAGGACCAGAGAGAAGTATTCGAACGATAGCGAATAGAGTTGTGTTTAGAAAAAAGGAAATCAATAGGCTTTAGTTCGTCCAGTTTCAAAGTGAGTTCCCAAACCCTATGCGATGAACGAGAGGGCCTAACGACGCCACCCTCGAACAGAACGAATAAATAGAGTTTAGTTGTTCCGGGGCTCTTAGGTCTATTCTCATGTTCGGGCCGGCTAGGCACGTTCGAACGAGAACAAATTAATAGAGGCCTCGAACGAATAGATTCTTTTTCCTAACTCTTATTTGGAATAGCGAACCTTATAGTGTTATTCCGTATAATAATAAGGGCATATAATCAACACAAACACAGTTTCCGATTCATTAATTAAAGATTCTATAGAATAAAAGCTCCCGTAAGGAGAGTAAGAGCCCATGCATAAAGACTCGCGGATGTAGTGGGTATTGTGTGAATGGCATGAACTGGATCACGCATGTCCAATAGATAGAAGCGGCATAATCACATGTTTGGTAAAAGCTGCTTCCTATAATTATCTATTCCAGAGCTCGGCGGTCGAGATTCATGATTGGGGCACATCAATGCAAGGACGAGTGCTTCCAAAAAGCATAGCGGTATTCATGGATGACCTGAATGTAAGCACGGGGCATAATAGGCCTTGTTGAGGCGCATCACTGACCTCTGCCGGTGGAGCAGATAGATAGGTGTAGGAGGATTTAGGAATGAACACGGTGCAGGGGTTTTTAAGCTTCGAATTCGTCTAGGTGATATGGGAAAAGAGCATGTGGGGCTTACCATTACTACGGAGAGAGAGGCGTTGGAGCGGATAAATGTATCCCTCTGCCCTTTTCCCAATAGGTTGAGTGCCTAACGGCCGGGGTCGACTTAGCATTCACCATCCGTCCAAGAGAACCCCCAAGGATTTCTTGTATAGAAATATCTTTATTGGAGCCTGGTGTTCCTCATAAGTGCACTTTCCCGAGCGCTCCCCGTTCCAAAATGACCTCCTGGGCTAAGAAGCAACAAAGACAAGGAACAAATTTGAAGGGGTTTGTATCTTTATGAGCCCCCTTATTATTAATTGATATGTGCCTGACATGAAACCTGTAACCACATCGAATTGGCTAATTGCCGGGGATTTTTGATGATAGAAAGAAGGGAGATCATCGTTCGAATAGCAAATGTTCCGCCTCTCTAAAACTGCATCCCACCTATATCTATCCTACCTTAAAGGAGGAATTCACTCTCAGCAGTTGCAGAAGACCAACAAGCAGCATCAGAATGAAGTGATTGATGAAACCGCGATAAGATTATAGAACCAGCATTGATAGAAGAGGTGAACAGATGGATAGTTGGATCATTTTCTGCTTATGCTGTGCCCAATTGTTTCGTGTTGCTTTGTTGCCTCATCCTTTTTCTATCGGATGCAGAGAGAGCCAAGTCGATAATAAGAAAGCTTAGAAACTACCATGGTGGACAATGATAGCAATCATAGCGGCTTAAGTAAGTACCAATGAAGGGATAGGCGGATTCAGTAATACCTCGTGCCGTGCAGCAGACCCCTGCGGAGAATGAGAACAGCCATACACCTCGTGCAGCAGACCCACCTAAGTGGAGAATGAGAACCGCCATCGTGAGTGGTAGGAGAAATCTAAACTGGAATAACTTAATATAGCGGCAACAGTTCAACGGTAATAATAAGGTGGAAAAATACAGGCAGGCAAAGGACTCCTATATCTCACTCATCACGCCTCACTATCAGTCATTGGTTGGTCACTCATTGGTAAAACCTCACTATAATTCACATTACTCCTCTCACTCACGCCTCACTATCAGTCATTGGTCACTCACTGCTCACTGGTCGAACGGAGACGCAGATAGTAACGCCGGGGCAAGCAAGATCGAAAGCAGCGGGCGGGGATAATGAAAAGCGGCTAACGAGAAGGACATCCCTAATTCTTTCAGTGACTACAGCCTTAGAATAGAATTTCGCAACATTCATTAAAGAATTCATAAAGTAAGGAGCTATGCTTAAGAGGGAAAACAGTGAAACAAGCTCTCCGGGGTTGATGCAAAACCCTTATGATCCACAGGAGGATGACTTATCTGATGGGGAAGTCTATATTACTGCAGGAATACAGTTAGCAGCGGTTGCTCAGACTCGAGCTGGGGCGGCCAGCGAGCTTTTCTATATCAAGGTTGAGGGAGAGGGAGATTACACTTCCAGTAGCGAATGAACTTGACCTATTTCTTTTTCTTTTATTTCTGGATATTCTCAATTCAGTGCTAAAATATCAGATAAGATATAAGTGCATCTCTTATGTGCACTTTCCTAATTAGCTAAGTTATTGGCTGGCTTCTTTCCTCCGCTAGAAGTCTATACACCGTGGCATACATAACTCCATCATTCGCTTAGTAGCTTGCCTCGCTGGTGAAAGTGATTTCCTCTATACAGAAGGTAACGGTTAAACTACTGGATAGGAGAGATTGATTGGTCAAGTCCGCAAGGGTAGGGTTATGGATATCGGGAAGGTGAAATTACCTGGCCTGAGAGATTGGGATTGAGAAAAGCATCCGACAGACTTTAAGATTGATCAGCAGGTCAGTATGAATTACATATATAAGTGAAAACTAATCGAATGAAGTCAATCTTTCGACCAACTCCGAGCTGCTATTATATAAGTAATTACGTATATAATGAGGAAGCTAACTCGATAACTCGATAAGCTTCAAGGTAAAGATCAGGGAACATCTTCCTTCCCTCATATGGTAATCCTTTTTGTTCCCCGGCACCCAGCAAGCCAAAAACCAATTCAGATCCCTCCCCCTCTCTTCCTCGATCAATGGCGTGAGCACTTTAGGATCTAACCTCCTTTTCCGACCCCATTCATAGTTTTCGGATGGGTGAAGGCCACCATACCTTCCTTATCGAGTCGAGCTGGTGGCAATAATTTCCTTATGGAAAAGTGAGTTACGTTCTGAGTTTTGATCCCATTTCGATGTAGTATATTTATTCTTATAGTTTCATCTGCTATATCAATCCCTGAAGGCAGGTTATGGTAAGGGAAAGACCGAGAGATCAATGCACCGTATCCCTCCCATTATTACATCTTTCTGCACGAAGCCATCAATGCAATTTTTAACCTATATCCATCTACGGAGTTTATGAATCCTTCTCCTGATTTCACTTCAAATTTTGGAACGTCGGAGGGGAGCTTGGTGGGCATGGCCGGCCAAGCGGGATCGTGCAAAATGGGGTCATTGATGAGTTTGTCTAAATAAGGGATATTCAGACTGGCCATTAATGGCAGCGAAGGTTAAGGCTCTCTGTCCCGCCTAAGCCTCTAACTGCCCTGCCTAAGAAGAAGCCGTGGAAAATTACGGTTATCACTTCAAAAGGATCGCAGAAGAGTTGACCAAAACCTCTACAGTTCCCAAGGTTGAGCCCCTGCCTATAGTTTCATTCGCCGCGCCGCCAACTATAGATTCATTCGGATGGTTCAGGAGTGTGCCAATCCTTCTCTTTCTGGCTATCGGAACTAAGCCCTAACGTTGAGGTTTAATCAGGGGTTTAGCTGCTGGCTCGGCGCCCAACAATCCCCTTCCCACATAAATAAAGGGAATCGGACCCCTCAGTTCTAGCTATTTCTGCACGCACCCGACCATTCGCCGCGCAAGCAAGTGCTACCCAGGAGACCGGTTGTTCCCATTCACAATTCCTCCCTTTTCCATATAAATAAGGGGAGAGAAGACAAAACTTCTACTCTGCCCCCGTCAACTTTGGTCTGGAATGGAGGATTCAATTTCCAGAAGGTAGCAGATCTACACGCACGTGACCCCTATCTATTTAATAAAGGGTGCGCGATCCGCAATAGAGAGTTAGTAGATAGCTGTCTCATAGTAGCCATGCCTCAACTCATTCCATTCATTTCATTATCGATCAGATGCACAAGAGAATGCGCTCCCGCAGACCAAACAGATGCATGCGACGAAATCATTGTATTGCGATAGTGGGTACCCCTCCATAGCAGACTGAGTTCAGACTGGGGTTCAGAGCGAGCTAAGTCCACCACCATTGTCAGACCGTGTGAATGATCTGCCTCCCAGGAATGAATCGAAGAGATCGTTCCGGTTCACGTTTCAGCTCTTCCCCTGCCAGCTATTATGCAACTCGGAATTTCTAGGAGGCCACAACACAAGGCTCTGAATAACTCTATTCCTCCACACGGTTCTCCAATGCAGCGGGAAGGCGGCCTTTTTTGCAGGAAATGATGTTTCTCAATTCCGAGTCGATCACGGAATTCCTTCATTTTCCGAGGGGACTAGTGGGATAGGGTGCGATCAAATGCTCCTCGATTCGAGTGATATGTGCGCGAAGCACATCGAGAACAGAGCCCTGTGAGAGATAACACAGCTCCGCCCGATCCTTAAAAAAAAAAAAGATGTTGTGTGAGACAATCATACTTTATCCGTCCAAGGTTGCTGAGATCGATACGCCTAATCAGAGACGTAGACGGCGTTCCGAGCCGGGGAGGAGAGAGCTGTGCTCAACCGTATACTTACTTGGCCAATCCTCCTTGATCCTGGACATGGCCTGCTAGGCCGAAGCAATAAGAACAACTACGAACCCCCTACCTATATAACTGACAGCGGGGGAGATAGCGAGAGAGGGGCAGATAACAGAACACGGGGGAGTGCTTAAATGATGCGCATCTATCCCCTGCGAAAGAGACGCCCCATCTATAATCCACTTTTATTGAAGGTTTTAATACGTAGATGAGATAGGTGATTCGAGGCATAGAAGGAAGTGCAGGCATCTAACAGCAATTGTCGCTAGCAGCTCCTGCACTCTAATTAGTAAGGCGGAGCACCAGCTGCAGCTCCAACAGCCCATTCATTCATTCCTATCGCACCTCCCAGCAGGCGCCTACACATAGGGGAACCTGCATATTTTCTTGTAGTCCGGTCCGTGTAACCCAGCTTGCATATGTCCCGAGGGTTGGTTCTCTGTTAGTGTGTGCCCCCTGCTGTTTGCAGGTACAGTGTCTGGAACTGTTGAATCTGGTTCCAAACTGCTTGCTCTATCTGCTGTACAAAGAGTCTCAAGTAGTGTGCTAGTGCTCCTGCCTCGGTAGCTCTAGCCCGACCAAAGGTCAATCGGAGGTGCGTAGATTCTTCATTCTGGTTGAAATGGGTTTAATGGTAATAGCAACAATTGGCATCTAGGTAGGCCGGATTGAGAAAGCGATGTTTCACCGGTTCTTGCATGAATCGGAATAACCCGATGTCGAGTAAGTAGGCATGGGTAGGACTATTATAGCATCTCCCATTCCCAACAGGGGAATTACCCAATGAATTGGTTTCAATCTAATAAGAAGCTTCTTCATTTTCAACCTCATTGATGAATTTATCCATTTCTTCATTTGAATAAATAGACAACGGCGGGCACCCCTACTATTAATTAAGGGGATCTCCCGCCTTACCTGCCCGTTGCTTCGGCTTTCGATTTCAATATGATAGAAGGGGGGTTCAACAACTGGACCTAATTCTGCAATTGGTGGATCAACTCCGCTTTAACGCTTCAAAAGGTGGGTGCTTGGGCGACGGCTATTGGTGGTACTGATTCAATAGGTGGTGAAACTCCTCCGCGTCTCTCTCGCTAGACATAACCCTTTACTCTATTTCATTAGCTTGGATGCTGGTCCAACTACTGGATCAATTGGCCTCTCCAACCAAGTGGTCCTAAATAAGTCTGCCTTATTAGAAAAGTATTGTGGCATTTCTACTCTACAGTCATTTTATTCCCGCACTCACGCCGGAAAAATCAGTGGAGAATACACTCGAAGGACTTCATACACCATACTAAGCAGTAAGGTCTTCTGGGACTTAGGGTTAAGGTTCCTCTTTCATAGGCAAGTGGAGACAACACCATAGGTGCAAGCTCATGCCTAGTTTTCGAGAGGTTAGTAAGACCCGTATTCGTGCTATTGGGATAGGACAGTAATAGAACCATTATATGGGGAAATATCTATACGGCGGGGTAATATACCTTTAACATTCTCTTTCCTGCCTGTAGTTTAGTGGGCTTCACACACCGACCAAGCCTTTCGGACGAGATCCGGATTCCTCCTTACACTCGCTAGGGCAGACCGAGACCAGACCGTAGGATTCGGTGCGGGTAGTTTCTTACTTATGTAATTAGGTTAGAACCAGAACCAGAACCAGACCGAAGGTGCAAGCTCTGATTTCTTTCTCATGCACAGACAACTCCGTAGGAGACTTCGTGACCTCAGATTGAAGCACAGATAACCTCATAAGCGACTAACTTCATGTGGGGACAGCTTCGCAGAAGACAACATGACTTCATGCGCTTACACCCATTAGAGGGGAGAGCTCATGTAACCAGAACCAGAACCAGAACAAGGCCTTTAGGCGAGAGAATTGGAGCCGTTAGGCGAGGGAATAGATATCTTTACTGCAAAATGATTCTAATAGTAACCTAGTTCTCTCCTCTAGTTGAATCGGCTTCACATCCCGAATAAAGACCTTTGGTTTCTATCGGCTTCCCCTTTCTTCCTAGTAATACCGCTTTAAGTAATACCCCTTTATTCCCATTATTGGAGAGGTGCCTTGAGGTGGGGAAGAGGTACCTTTACTGCGATATGATCCCATTAACACCCCAGTTTATTCCTCTTACTAAGTAAGCTTCACATACCGAATCCAGACCTTGCGGGTTAAGTCGGGTAGTTTATAACTGATCTTATGAGGCGAGACGAACCTGTTAGCTCTCCCGTTCCGTTCTCTAGTTTAGTGGGCTTCACATACCGAATCGTGCCCTTACGGACCAGATCGGGAACTATGTATTGGAGTACCGATCTTATGATACGTTATTCCTGCTTTTCTTTTATTTATAAATATCTCTCAATTGTATACTTCATTTTTGGAAGAGTTAAGTAGTTATATTAGAGGAGTTTAGTACTGTTTTTCATCAAATGACTGAAACTAGCGTTTTTCCTAAATTATTACTATTTTTGCAGTTCTCGAGGGGAGATAGGAGTGGGAGAGATCTCGGATTTTATGCAATGAGGATGAGGCAGTTCTAGAGCAGTTATGAAGGGGAGATGAGTTGGGAGGGATCCCAGATTACTGCTATGAGAATGGGACAGTTATAAAGCGTTTATCTAGGGAGATAGGTGTGATGGGAATAGGTGCCTTGACGAGGCAGTTATCAGTTGTGATGAGGCTTTGATGGAGCGGTTATCAGTTGTGATAAGGCGTGGAGAGGCGGTTATAAAGCTTTTATGAGGGGAATAGGTGTAGAAGAAGTGCTTTTAGGTTGGGAATAGGTGCCTTTACTGTGAGGTGATCCCGTTAGCTATCCCGCTTCCCCCTCCACATTCCCTTTTCCAGCATCAGTTTTGCTGCGCTGCGATGAAGCCTCCCCCTTCTGATCCAGCGTCTGATTCTGAATCCCACTTCTGAAGGACAAGAACAGTAAAGGACAGGAGATACAAAGGACAAGGAAGGAAAAGAAAAAGGCGGGTCGTATTGATTCAATCCATATTCTCGATATGCAGAGAGATCCATGACGGCCCAGAGGTCTCCCTAGGTCTCTGCATCTTTAGCTACTCGTGCTGGATCGCTGGTTATAGGTAAGCTACCTCTCCTACCTTTGCCTGTGCTGCTCCTGCCTATGCTTTTACTGGTGCTTCCCCTTAGTAAACTACAACTGCTTCAACAGCTGCTACTCGTGCTGGTGGTTCTAGGTCATCAACATATGCTGCTGGTGGTGCGAGAGGTAGTGGTGGAGAAGCTGGCTTGTCTTTCTGGCTGGCTGCTTGCTATGGTAATAGAGGCGCAGGCAAAGCTATAAGGCCCCTCTTTATTCAAATAGAAATCCATACCCTATAGATAGATTCATATGCAGATCGAGCAGCACCCGGAGCAAAGTAATAGACATGGACATAGGCGGTTGAAGCATCTGAGTAAGCGGCAGCATAGACAGGGCTAAAGATAGCAGCAGAGACCTATGAAGTCTCCGCTTACAATAGCAAGTGTAACGCCCGCCACTGTACTTTTATACGAGCATAAAAACCAAATACAGTCTCCCGAACGCCTTCATAAGTCAGTGCTATTAGGCCAGCCTATCATGAGAAAACACAACGCTTCGGACCTTTTAAAAGGGTTTCATATTGGTTAGAGGAACGATTGGCTTAGGATCAGATGGAGTTTTAGATCTTTCCATGGCCAGAACAACTACACATATATAAAGAGCGGGAAAGCAAGGCTTATATATTCTAGTCCAACTACGGAAAGGAAAGCAAGGCCCGAACAAAGGTCTAATAACTTAGGTTATTCCGTAGTAGTATATGTAGTTGGGCAAGGCCAAAAGATTCTTCCTCCATATCTGCTCAGAGGTCTTGAGTGCTCATGATCTTTCCTTAGTAGTATATGACCGGGAAATCTAACAAGGGAGACACTAGTTTCAAGGATCATTCTAAGGATTCTTACCTGCTCTATATTAGCGAAAATCTCATTCACCTATAGCACTATCTCCTGATTCATGTTATTGAGTAGGAAGATCGACACAGATCAGTGGGTCTTCCCAGGCAGGATGGATATAGGAGACTTGTTCTTGCCGGATGACTTGATGAGTGAGTTTTCACTTATATATGTAATTACGTATAATTACGTAATCGATCATATTAATGAAGTAGTTGGGCTAAATTGGTCTTATCAGCAAAACCCAACAATAGTTGAGGAAGAGTCGGACATCAAGCACTAAGTTACTTGAGGAGGGCGTGATAACCCTTTTTGCATAGCTCACTCGGGTAAGTGATAACCTGACCTTCTACAATGCTACTATGCTATTATATATGTAATTACGCTTCAATCAATGATTTCTTTCGTTTCTTGCTCGTTTAGATAGAAGATTAAGAATCTCCTCAACTGGGTCATCAAGTGGCAATAGAATGCATTCAAGTGGCAATAGAATGCATTCAAGTGGCAATAGAATGCATTCAAGTGGCAATAGAATGCATTTGGTCTTAATAACTTAATAACTAGGCGCCTTTTCTATTATGAATTATATATGTAATTACGCTATTTCAGAATATCTCGATGTAATTACGTATATAATACATTGACTTTGGTCGCTCACCGATGGGTGAGGTGGGGTATCAAGATGATAGAGAGAGAATGCTCACGTGGCCTATAAAGTTCTCCTTCCTGCGTGAACCTGGCCTATCGAGATGGGAAATTTGGTAATGAAGGGTGACGTCTCCAGATGATAGAGAGAGAATGCGAGCGTGGCCTATCCAGATGGAAAATTCAGGAAGCAAAAGTGGC
>Ga0316215_1000017_pt1 | contig 31309 bp, 20 predicted proteins | sample NRE5metagenome_FD_207796 | JGI IMG/M metagenome (GOLD analysis project Ga0316215, IMG submission 207796) | Spruce roots microbial communities from Maridalen valley, Oslo, Norway - NRE5 | ecosystem: Host-associated > Plants > Roots > Unclassified | place: Norway: Oslo | collected 2017-09-15
TGTTGAATACTAGTTGTTAGTGGTAAGTAGTATCTTCGTCTTGTACTGATGTTGATCGGGTAATGAACTGATATTAGCTATAGTAACCCTGTAGTAGTTAGTAACCCCCCTACGTAGTCAGCATAGATCCCATGGGTCTGGATGCTTCTAGGCCAACCCCGACTTCTATAGACGACACCCCATATGAGTAGTATAAGGTGGTAATAACCAACATGCGCTTATAGGTGTAAAATGAAGCCTATAATAGGTAAAATGAAGCCAATCTTAAGTCCTCTGATGTTTGTTTTTGCCTTCAATTACTTATTATTTCCTAAAGACGGTTGCAGGTTGCAACTCCCTTGATATTAAGGGAAAAGGGATATATAGCATGTTTCAAATTGGTATCCACTTCTCCCCGCTGTATAAGTAAAATGCTCCAGGTTTTCCCTCATCCCGCTCTGAGGAATAGTATGTTGGAACCGAGGAGGCAAGAATCACTCGCCCCAAAGTAGGTGGACCAGAAGAATTAAGGAATTCTAAAATGATTGGGCATGGACAGTATCCCCCTCCGTCTCGATCTATAGTTACTGCTGAATCAAGGAAATAGCAATTAGAGATAGGCGGGTAGGATTGATAAATGGTTCTTGGAAATGGAATTATTGGGTCAGATAGGGATGTGGGATTACAAGCTTGGTCATATTACTACGCATCTTTTCCCTCACCTTCTTAAGTTGGCTTAGATTTCCTATTAGCTGAAACAAGGGAAGTAGCATGCCTCATATACACAATTGTTGAATCGAATGCCATTGACGAATTTGCTTCCTAGCACGCCTACCTATACCTTACTTACTATTTCCACCCCATCGAATTTACGAATTCGCTCTGATTCATTACCCAAGTCCACCCATATCTCTAATCGCATTGATTGGCTCTACACATCCCTACCCACCCCTTTATGTTTAAGATTCATTTGCCGGATCAGAGAGAGTCAATTCTACTGTTGCTAGTCGAACTTAAGCAGATAGATCGGTTGGCTCTAACAAATTCATTGTATTAAAAGGCTACTCATATCACTAAGCATCTCTTCCCTCTGCATATCCAAGTCTCGGGCTGGACGAATAATTTCATGTTTTTCTCGGGATCTTAGAGAGACAGAAAATCACCTCTACTAGATCTCATTTATCAGAGCCAGTCGAGTATGCGGACACAATAGAATACCCATAGCCTAGTGAGTAAGGACCGAACTATTTAATTGAAGCTCCAACTTCGGGATCAGAGAGTTTTGATAGACCTATTCGCTCTGATAGAAGATAAATGCCCGTAGTGACTAAGCCTTCTTCCCCGTCATCAATGGGAACTGCATATCTAAGAACGGGTGTAGGTTTCATAACGATAACGGGATCCGGGCCAAGGTTGAGAATGCAGTAACTATAGATGGTATGCGATAGTTGGCTCCTCCTTTCTTCGATGGTCCAAGCATTCTAAGATCGGATAGATTAGTCACTACAGATAGATTAGGGCACAAAGCTTAGTAAGTTGAAATTACATATGCAGATAGATCAATTTGTGGGCACCTAGTTTCATCATATTTAGTTTCGGAAGCAGATGTTTTTCTGTAATATATATGCAAGAACTAGAGTTGAAGGCACAAGAAATGAGATGACCATAGCATAGCTCCGATAAATGGATGTGTTTTACCTGCGGACTCATCTCATGCAATATATAGCGTTCCTGGTTAACCAATCTTAGCCCCCTCCTATTAATGATACGTACGGTGAGTCAGATGATTAAACAACTATGAGTTACTCAACTTCCTACCTCTATTGTTAGTACACATTCGCTTAAATATTTCTTCCCATTCCAATTATGATTATCCCCGGCACACCAAGATGAGTCACTATTATTTGCTCCGATCTAGCTAGTCGATCCCTATACAATCACCTTGACTTGCTTTACTCGATTCATAGAGGTGGGTTTGCTTCGACATCTGAGTATGCATTTATTGCTCGGGTATCGGATCACGGGCAGATTCAGAAGTAACTGGTTTAGCTCTTGGTATTACTGCATACTCTACCGCAGTAACAACCGGCTAATTCCAACTATTATTTATCGCGCTGTAGTCATCATCCCGGGATCCATCTTAAGTGAGCTAGTCAGCCCTTCCTGAAGTTGTTGAGTAAGGTCCTGACCCATTCTCGTGTTACCGATAGAGGGGGGTACGACGGAGAATAAATAGATAGTTTTGAATCCGGTGCTTAAGCGGTCATTATTGGAGAAGAGACTATGGAGGAAGCAGGCACATTTGATATCGAATATTTTCTCGGTCCAGATGTTTCCACTTCCCTATCTTCGTTCGCAGTGACAATGACTGGTGTTAGGGATGGATTCGCCTCCATTGATTTCTTTACTCCAGCCACTAAGGTTGATCCTGCCCCTGCATACCCGCCCTTTATAGCAGTCGGGATCAATGGGCTTTACTTCAATAGGTTCAATAGGCAGGATCAGATGACACATAAGGATTTATAGCTCCTAATGTCCCGCCCTTTAATAAACTATTTTATCCGAAGCAAATAAGTCAATGGCAACGAATGCTGAAGTCAAAGAGGCCGAGACGCCTATGATTAGATGTCTGTTGAGATCGGGGGTAGTTTGATTCTGGGAACCTATGGAATGCCAATCTCGATATCTCGAATAGGTTGTTGCTGAGGATTGCAATCTTAGATTCCCACTAATCAGGCTGAGCAGACGCAAGCATCTCTTCCGCCAACCCGGATTCATGTAGCGCTTGACTTTCCTAATTTGGATAAGTGCCCGGTCTTCCCTGAAACTCTTAGTTGACGCCGTTCTCTATCTTTATCTTTGGTCAAGTCTTTGATCGTCGAGTCAAGCTGATCGAGGAATCAAGACCTTCCCGAATGGGGTACAGTCGAGATCTTAAGAGGAGGTTCATAGCGGGAGGGACTCAATCGAAACATCTCTAGCAAACCAAGTAGCGAACTGCTTGTATTGCGTCTATCGCGTATTTTGAAGCAAAAAATCCCTTCTTTAAGCAACCCCGTCAAGGCCGCCCTCAAGTATGATCATTTTTGAAGCAACTCTCCGGTTGGAAAAGGTCTTTAGGATAAAAAGACGCCGTTTCCTAGCTAGATGCGGTAGTTTCTGGACTCCAATACCTGATAGCTACTCGAATATTGCTTCTAGTCGCCGAGCTGAGGCTATCTCTTTCCTAGGTTTGGCTAAGGCAAATGACTGAACCTGTAAAATAGGAAATGAAATGTTATCCGCCAACTCCCCTCTTTCTTCTTCTACTGATCTGATCGAGAATCATTCTCCAACCTGCTTTTAGTCAGGAATCTCGTAATTCCTTTCCCAATCCTGTTCCCAGGGCAGCGCTCAGTAGCAACCTCTCTTTGCAACCCATGGAAGTCGGGGTCTTGCTTTCCTATGCACCCATTTCTCTTGCTCGATGGGATATTAAGAAGAAGCAGCAGCCTCAGATGAGGAGATGGCCAAAGATCTATTATCTGTCCCGTTTCCTTTAGCAAGATCCCTCGTTCCACCCCTAACATAGTAATAGCTCATTCCTTCTAATTCAGTATTTATTGCTCTAAACCTAAAGGCAAGGAGCTACATGACTCAGGCTTATACATCCAGAAAGTCCAGTGGCTACATCTAGCTATCTGAAGCTAACTTGTCCTTATACCACTAGAATAGATAATGGAAGGAAGTTTTAAAGACTACGGGTAAGAAAGAAAGAGATTCCTCCCCTTGCGCCTAGCAAGAGGAAGACTAAGGCTAGCTATCCGCCTTCTCTTCTTACAGTATACTAGGCACTTTTTTTTTACTTGAATACAGAACTAATTGAATCAAGGGAAGAAGGGTCCGAAGGAGGCTCATTAATTATAGTTTTTTTCTTCTCTTGTATGCTCTTTATTCGAGTAGTCAGGTAAGTCAGGTAGGGAAGAAAGTACTATGAGATTGGGATAGAAGTAAGGGTAAAGGAAATTCTAATGAAAGTGCTGGCGCTATAGTCAGTCATTCCCCTTTGCCCATGCCTTTTAGGAGTGCCCCTGGTGCTAGGAGAAGAAAGCCAGCTAAGCAACTAATCAAGTAAGCTAGTGACTCATTCAGTCCAAGGGGATATTCTATATTAAGAAAGGGTCAGGGAAGTTCAATAAAGTAAGCCAGGTTCTTTCTCCCACGGGGAAGGTTGTCTTTTAAGCCAGTAGTAAGTAAGCCTATGAGCCTTGGAGGAGTAGGGAAGGTGATTCAAACCTAGCCCAGCGCTGACGAATAAGCTCAGTGCCCCCTGCGGATAGAGCTAACATAAGTTTATTACTCCCAAGTGCTAGTTCTGTAGCAAGAGCTAGTCATTCCCACGTGCTATCAAGTAAGGCGAGAAGGTGCCAGAAGTTGCAAAGTAAGCGTAAGTATGCCTTGTAGAAGTAAGGAGGGTTCTTTTGCCACGAGATAAATAGAGGAAGCGTTAAGCGGGCTCGACCAAAGGAAGAGGAAGCGCGCTCAGTCCCCAGGATCTTTCATATTCATAAGTCAAGTCAGGTTCTAGAGTCAGCGTTGTAGTCATTCCCTCGTGCTGTATGGGCAAGCAAACCCTGCCTTTGAGTTGTAGGAGTTAGCCTCGTTCCCTACCTACCCTCTTTTCCAGTAGTTAGTAAAACGCTCTCTCAAGTATGGTAAGGAAGGGGATCCTAAGAGTAAGGATAGGATTGGGATAAACCATCTATCAAGTCAGCCCTACGCTCTAACCAGTGAGTCAGTCAGCCTGCTATCGTACCCCTTTTTCTATCTATACTCTCGTTCGAGTCAGTCATCAGTTTCAGTTCAAAGTTCCCAGGGATGATCGTAAGTAATGGGACAGTAAGCAACCCCTATCTCCCATGCAAGCAAGTAAGCCATAGCTAGAACCCCTGGATAGAGTATGGGAAGAAGAAGCTTTCAAAGGCTAGAGTAAGCAAGGTGATAGTAACCCGCGCGTTAATCTCTTTTGCTAGAGGTTCTGACTTTACTTGAAAAGAAAAGGGTGAGAAATAGAAAAGGGTATTTTATTTTCCTGCCTCTCTTCCTTAGCACAAGCGCTAAGCTATAATAATTCCTTCCTCAAGTTTTGTTTTTATTCCTTAGCACAAGCGCTAAGCGATAATAATACCTTCTTACGGTCAGTAATAAAACCTTGTTCTCGTTAGTTCATCTTTGATATGTCCTTGAGTCCAATGAGGCTAAAGAGTTAGAAGTCTTAGACTCCAAGAGCTGCAATGCATATATAGTCTAATAGGTTTCCGCTTCTGCTTATCCGCTGTTTTATCCGCTCTTTCCTTCGTATCTGACTAGCTAGGCTGTTCCTAGTAGCTAGGCTTCGCTTGTTATTGTTGATATCAAATGAAGACAATGTTGCTGCAGACATGAGATTTTCTTCTCTTGCATGAGATTTTATTCTACCTTCTCTGTTTGTATGGCTCAATATTTCATCTATAAGGCATTATAACGAGCTATCTCTTTCTTGGCTTTAGGATGTTTAATAATTCCTTCATTCCTTGAGTAAGTGCCTCTTTGAAGCAAGGAAAAGGGATGGAAGCAAGGAGAAGATAGATGTCTTTCCTTACAGTAGGATGTAGTTTATCTTTTGATAGCTATCCGTAGTTTGTTCCTGTAGCTAAGCGAATGGGGCTCTTTTGGGGTTCTCCCCCTAGGAAGTATAGAATGAATCTTTCTCCTGCTTGTAGTATGTAGCTTTACTTCTTTAACTAACTGGTCGTTGAGTAAGGCCAGTGAAAGCCATCTGCTATGGGAATAAAAACCTGTAATAAGTTTAGATAAGAAGCTCTCTTTTCCTCCTATGGAGCTAATCTCTTCTTTTTGCAGGACTTCTTCTCTGATTCCTCACCCTAGGAGAGATCAACAGCTCCAACTGATTATCCTATGCATTGCTGCTTATGCTCTTTCCGCTGTTAGTTCTTGACAGAGGGCTCAAGATAGATAAGCAAGGCTCGAGAGACCTCTTTTCCCTTGCTAGTCTTCGATTGAGGGGTGATCCCCAAAGGAAGATACCTCGACTTTCCCGAGGTTAATCTAGTCCCACGGCTGTACTAGTAGTTATTCTTTTGCCTTTGAGCTCTACTCTATCCCTTCCTTAGCACAAGCGCTAAGCGATAATAATACCTTCATCTTCAGTTCCATATCATATCTTGCTGGAGAGTTTCTGTAAAATCCTTTTCCTCGTGTCCTAAACTTCCACTCGACCATTCTATTCTGGCCAAGCAAGCTCTTCGCCTGAAGCTGCAGCTTCCTCCATCTCGTACAGAAGATAACTGGGCAATGGTGAGGTTACTACTCTTCCGGTCACAACCGGGATACTATCCCCTTTCTATTCTTTCTAGTAGCTGTAGCTAGTAGCTCTCTTCTTTCCTATTAGCTCGTAGTTCCCTTCCTCTAGTAGCTAGTGGGAATAACCTGAGGGAACTTGCTCCTAAGCCAATACGGATGCTAGCGAAGAGCGGAGGAGATAGATCAAAGAGTAGCGAGGACTCTTTTTACAGACATCCTTAGCAGCGTATTCCTTCAGTCCAATGAGGATAAAGAGTGAGAAGTCTTAGCCTCCATCTTTGAACCTTCTATTGGTGTCTCAACATCTGCAACCAATTATCCTAAAGGAGCAGATGAATGGGGGATGCCCTTCTTTGAGGCTCTTGTTTTCATCTTCCCCTGCAGTCACCCTCTTCTTTCTTCCTCAAGCTAGGGGAGAAGCCCATCTGAGAGTGCCTCAACCAAGGGATTATCCTATGCCTTTCCACTGCTGCTGTTAGTTCTTTTAATTGAATAGTTTGATTTGTTCTCTGAGTGATTGCCCTTAGGGACCTAGCTTCCCTTCCTTTCCTTGCCTGGAAGCTCTCTAAGGCTTCTTGCTTTCCCTATTGATGTTCCTAGCTACCTACTATAATGGTAGGGAAGGGCTTTACTAAGTATTAGATATGGGCTTTAGGGTCACATCAGGAGCGGTCTACGAGAAGAACGATCAGGCTTCAGGTACGCATAAGGGGATCCGCAGGAGAGGGGTTCTTATTTGACCAATTGAGATAGCAACATAACATCTTTTCTTTGCTTTCCCACCGGGAGATGTTAAGCTCGACCAGCGTCCGGGGAAGATGTTTCAGGGCTGGCTCTACCACCGTCCGAGTAAGATTAATAACGAGTAACGAGTTCGCTAAGCTTCCTGGGTTGTCAACTAGAAGGGTGATTCAAAGAGATGGCAGTGCTCACTTCAAGGGTAAGCTTGGATCCGGCTTATGTCTAGCTGAAGGAGGGCGTAGATCAGAGGAGAGGGTGGGATACGAAGTCGGGCATCTAGGTGCAATCCTCCATCTATGTAGTCAACAACCTATGATGGTTCAGAGCTGGTTGCTAAACCCTTGAGATGACTTCGTTATCCAAAAGATCTTTTTATTTCATGTCTTGCTCTTTGCCCACGTCGAAAAGGGGCAGGTGAAGGTGCATTTCCAAAGAAGGAATTTGACATCGAAGAAGTGAGTCTTGCCTTCCTTAGCACAAGCGCTAAGCGATAATAATTCCTTGAATGATCTGATTGATTGGATTTCCAGTCCGAACCCCAAGATGGGGAATTCTAGAGTACACCACCAGGCAGATCCGGATGAACGGTCCCAGTGTGAGAAGATTCAGTCTTTCCCTCGGGTCAGATAAAAGTAAAAGAAGAGAAGTCAAAGTTCGTTAACCCCGACACCATTCAAGGTCCCAAGCCTTCGTCATTGCTTAAATCGCCCCTTTTTAAGCGCAAAAGACGAAACGTCTTCTCATTTTGAACGAGCTCACCCCATTGCCTTCTCTCTTTAGGGCAAAAGATCTTTCCTGCCTCTGCCCGATTCGACTTTTGATCTCCCATTTCGTAAATTGAAGCCAAAAAGGCTAGCTTTCTTCTCCACTTGAGATTGAACTCGGCGGAGTGACTATCGATTGAAGCGAAAAACGCCGACTTTCCTCTCCCTATAAATAGGTCGAGTGTTAAAACCCTCCACTTTGATCGTTTTGATCCCAATCCCCTCTTCGACAAGCTTGTTAAGCCAAAAGCACGAGCCGAGCTTTGAAGCAGAATTGTTCTTTCGCTTGACGTTTCGCCGAGCGTTCAATCCTGACTAAGCTGAACCCAAAGAATGATTATCAAACTGCGGTCATCGCTCATTAGTTGAATCTGGTGAGGGAAAACCAACTTCGAAAAGGTGGTTCTAAGAATTGAATTCCACAAGTTCAAACCCTATTATTATAGAAAGGGGAAGGTCTAAATCCTAGTTATAAAGTCGGGGTTCGGGCTTCCCGTAGTGAGTTCATCGATCGTCAATCTCAAGTCTGTAAGCGCCTTTTCCTGAGTCTGCCCATTTGTGCCTGGTTAATAAAAGAGCTCGTACCTTCTAGCTCCTCCTAGTTCGACAAGTGAGTCTGCTCGTCCTGCCTTCCCTATTTTATTTCCTAGAAGGTTTTCAATCCTAGGAGCTTGGTTCTGCTGCATCCCTATAGACAGGGGCGTCTTCGGTTTGTTAGGATTTCCATACCATCTCTGCCCACCTTCCTGTACTGACAGGTGAGATAAAGGGTCACCCCCCGGATCTCTCTTACTAAAGGTTAGGGTACGAGGTTATTTTACTTAAATCGAACCCAAGCCCCATCCCTTTGCCCGTTCTTCCAGCCCAATAAGTGGCTTTTCCTGAGTGAGCTCCTTTGTGTAATACTGTAATACAATAAGTAGTTGACCTTGCCCGCGCTTCCCGCTCTGGAGTCTGCTTTGGCGTCCTGTCTTCCGTTTAATGGATAGAGATGTGGGGTGATATCTCGTATGATCTGATCAATAGGCCCGGCATCTCGAGTGTTGCTGTCCCATTTCGACTGGCGAGCTAAGGGCTTCACGTAAGATCTGTATGATAAAAGAAGAGGGTTAAAGAAGAGTCGATCTTCCCTGGAGTGGGATCTTTGATTCAACCGAGCTGATTGAACAAATGATTCTGAAAAAGCTGTCTCTCGTGCGCGAAGTTGCCCCCACGTAGCAAAAAGGGGTAGGAGTCGCCGAAAGGTGGAGTTGGCGTCCAAAGGGTGGAAGAGTCGTCGCCAAATGCAGCCTTTTGAGTCGATTTGTTTTGAGATCTGGTCTCGTTTGATTCTGGGAATTGAATGGCTGAGTAAGATATAGAGGTAGGGGAAGCCGAGGAAGAACTGGATCTTTGCAACTTCTAATTTGAATATAAAGATAAAGGGCAGGCGAAGAAAGTGCCTCAACCTGTGTTTGGTTCCAGCAGGTCATTTCACCCCAGATGCAAGTAGTTCTGTTGTTTGAGATTAGAGCAGCAGACGGGGCTTCAGATGAAAGAAACAAGGGTCAAACCAAGCACAAGGGAAATGCTATAATAAGAAGGAGGTTTGAGGGCTTGAGGGTAATCGGTCGAACCAAAACAAAAGTGCTGTGGCACGTTTCCTAGTGGAAAATCGATTTCAGCCAAATCCCCTTTTTTCAAAAGGATGAGAGTTCCGATCTCATTCTACGGTCGACTCGGAGCGTTTTCAATCGTGAGTCAAGCTGACCCCACACGAAACTAAGAAGTCCAGCATTGATTGCCCAAGCTAAACTAAATAGAAGAACTCGGTTGCTAATGCTAATATGTAAGTAGCTCAAAGGTGCTGAAGAAGCTCCTTGCTTTAAGAAGCTCAACTTTCAGACCTAGGAGCTAAACCAAGCACAATTAAAACTCCTAACTCCTAGCTCCTATTTCACAACATATTTAAGCAACTTATCAAATAGGTTGTTCGGATAATCGGTTGGTGTCTAACTTAAAGAAAGATATTTTAATATCAAGCTCCGACATCGTATTCGCCTTTTGGCTAACCAGAGTCAGAATCGGAGTCAGGAAGCAGCGAATAACTAAAAAGCTTCTCAGAAGAGAAGTCGCCCATTCTAAAGTCAGGAAATGCCGTCAGACCGGGTCGAATAGCGCTCCAATCGAAGGGCGGGCGGTGGGAGAAATGAGCAAGCAAAGAGACTCACATGGCTTACTCGGTGAACCAAGTGAAAGAAGGAATTAGAAAGAGGTACTGGCTAGAGGACGGGTTACTCTACGCCAAGGGCGGGCTCCTATTCGTTCCCAATTAATGATCTAGAATTGCCGTACAGTAGTAGGAGAGAAGAAAAGAGGCAACGGCTTCTGTTCTGAAAGGCAGTTTAACCAACCAAGCGCTCCATAGAATTGGATGAGAAAGCCCGTTATCCGTATGATCAAACTGCTCCTGATGCGAAATTTTCTGGATAGAACGATGGATAGAATGGTCATCCTCCTAGGCTACTACTTGAAGCTCTCGGTTCTCCCGTGAAGTGGGCAAAGGGAAGTCGGAGCTTTTAAAAGAAATGATGTAAATGGACAAGCAAGATCAGCCCAAATATCCAAGACTTCGGAGAAGGACTGGCCTGATGAAGAGGAGGGAACGTGCCGTTTGAGAGGAAGCAAGGGATGAAAGCGGACTCCTCTAATCCTATAGCTGAAGGATGAATCCCTCCTCGAGAGAGTTGAAAAAAGATGAAAGCGTTAAATTCAGCTCGTTCCTCCGCCGCGCGTCACTGGTGGGGGCGCCATTACGGAGCAACCGAGGGAGAGGATAAGTCCAATGCGTATGAAGGGAAATGAGGGGAGATAGTTTCGCGATGGAACTGTCTTGAGCCGGCGAAATTTGGGTGGCACAGCATGGGATGTGCCTTAGTTGAGTCTCTCGGACGGAAAAAGGAATCAAAGGATTCCGTTCCATTTCCTTTGTTAAGGACAAGAGGCCGTAGCCCGATCTCAACAGGTTACCAGACGCGTGACTGAGTTCTCGGTTTTGGCAGTTCCACTTTTGGGCATTGGTTCACGACTGCGCTTTCAAAGGTAGTTCTGAAGGGCACCTGTTCATCCTGATCCTATACCTCCAAAGCCTGTTTCAGATCCGCCGCCGCGTACATACGATCCTAATGCTCGCTGTGATTATCACATGGGAAGCCCAGGGCACTGGACTGACAGATGCTACAACTTGAGGCATAGGATTCAGGATCTTCGTGATCAACCACAATTGCAGGGACTAAGGGAGTTCAAAGTCGAGCTTTAGATAGGAAGCCCAGCTTAAAACAAGAAACAAGCCCAATGTTATTAAAAATCCACTCCCGGCGCATGAAAGCAACACTGGGGCAGGATCGTCCACCAATGAAATCGACCACAAAAGAGTTCGATCCATCCCAGTTAATTACAACCCCCGGGGCCAAGGTCCGTCTGAATCTTGGAGAGGAAGATAATGCCGTATCAGTCTGTATGACATCCTTGTACCTCAAGAAATATCGGTTCGAACCACAGTTCAACTTAACTCTCGATGATGTTCTTCAAGGAATCAAGGAAAAATGGCTCCGGCCAGTGGCACCAGAGGATTTCCCTCTGATTGCTTATCACGATGACGGCACACCCGTTTACCAAGAAATAGTCAATCTCGAGACTCTCGCTCCCTACTTCAAGAGGGGCATTCTAAAGCCCACCAGATGGGAACAACGTATTATTGCACGAGCTCCCAATGGAAAACCTTTCCAAGACAAGAAGGCACTTGGCAGACTTGTCACGTCAAGTGGGAAGGTTGTTTTTGTGACATATGTAACCCCCCATGGTTTTGGGAACACATATTTCGTAATCAATTTGGGGATAAGCCAAAAAAGAGAATAAAGAGGAGAACTAAAAGGAGGAATAAACAAGCCAAAACAGAAGATCAGCCTATGGATCCATCAGAAGACTGGGATCTTTGCGAAGGAATCCAATCCTTAACGCTGAAAGAGGACCCCGCAGAGTATTCTCAGAAAGAAGACCCATCCCGACCCATCACTCCTCCCGGAATGAAAGTCCGTCTGAATACTAAAAAGGGGAAAAAAATCGCTGACGTTAATATGGTTAGCTCGTTACCAGCGGGATCCATAACAACCCCCTGTCGCGTTACTTATGCAGATGTGCTTCCCAAGATCGAAAAGGGATTGCTGTTCGCTGCTTATCCACGCGACTTCCCTATCATTGCATATCATCTCGATGGGACTCCGATCTATCAAGATGTCTTCACCAAAGCCGCTCTCACACCGCTCTTCGAAAAAGGAGTCCTTGTACCTGCAACAGAAAGTGCGTTCCCCATCATAGCCTATAAGCTCGACGGGACGCCATACTACCAAGATGAGAGTGATGATCTCCCCAAAAGCAAAAAGAAAAAGAAGAAGTCCAGCCAACAGATGCTAAAAGAAAGATATGAAGCAGGAGACCCAACTGTTGGCCTCTTAGGTGAACACTCAGGGAAGTTTGACTATTACGTCCAATACTCGAAGCCCCCTGAGCCTGATCCTGCATTGATACCACCGCTTCCTTCCTGGGACGACTATCCCCTGTACCAACATATACCCCGGGACCCATAACGGGTTCGCTGGAAGAAACTGTGGAAAACACAGGATGCTGCTTCATACCTCCTCCAGAGACTCTACCGATCTTGGAAGCTAATGACTTCGATCAGATATACCAGAATCCGGAGGAGCAAGATCGTGCTGAAAGGGAGATAGTCAAGAAGGAAATTGATGAGTGGATGAATGAAGTTTACCCTAATGTGGCTGACAAGCTACTTTATGGGAACTTTAACCAGGACTTTCACGGGATGGATGCACGCACCTACGTTGAGAAGCACAGGGATCAACAAGGGAAATTTGACCCTTCTCAGCTCATTACTTCCCCAGGAGCTAGGGTGCGAATCAGAATCAAGGAAGAAATAAATGAAGAGGAAGTAGCTGTAATCTACCCTAGCTCGACTCCTCCCCGAGGAAGAAGAGCAGGTTCCGAAGAAGCAACATCAACCGACCGGTCCGAGTTGACACATATGATGAGGGAGTTAGAGCAGCTCAAAGGACAAATGAAGATGATGGTGCAACTAATGACAGCTATGGTATCCTCCAGGGGAATAGAGCCCACCAAACTCCTCCCTCAAGTCCAGCAGCACAAAGAAGAAATGGACAAGCAGGTCAAAAAGAAGAGGGAATTCGATCCCCTCCCAATTCTGCCATCTCGTCTACTTCCAGAATTGATTGCATCCAAACTGGTCACTCCCATGCCTCCTAAACCGGTGAATCCTCAGGCTCCGGGATTCAATCCAGATGCAAGATGTGAATATCATATGGGAGGTATAGGTCATTGGACCAATGATTGCTACCATCTCAGGCATCGGATCCAAGATCTTCTGGACCATCAGTTGTTGAGTTTCTATTGGCGAGGGAGGAATGCGTATTACGCTTTGAAGAATCCATGCCCTTCATTGCAGGATGAATCAGAGAGTAGTAGTCTATGCAAGAAGAGAAAGACGTCCCAGATACAACCACCCATCTCACTCAAAGATAGGCTCGTTTGGCCTAAGGTGAAAGACGAGGATTGCACAGAGATTAACATGATATGCCCTCCGATCCGGCCTCAACACAGGAATAGCCCTGATCTGCACAACGTTATCTCCCAGATCGTTCAGAATGCACCAAATAGGCCTACGGTGGTTTCCTACCAAGGATCGGCCCCTCGATCCACCTACCTAGTACCAGTTCCATCACAACCGCAGCCCCTTGTCATCACCATTCCAAGCGCATCATTGACCGCACCAAAGGTTCCGCAAACCCTAACACCCATCTTCAAAGCCCATCCCAAAACCGATGGTTATCACCTATCCACCCTCGAAGGGACCCATCACTATCAGCCTCCCTCAATTGGAACCTTACACGGGAAATCATGCTGTGCCTTGGAATTATGGAGGCTACTACCGAACAAGGGGAAAAGATCGAGCCTGAGGTACTTCTGAATGCCTTCAATTCGCTTGAGAAGCCGTCTCTTCTTCGTAAAAATGTTCTCCCTCCCTATTCCAGACAAGACTCCTTGAAGGAGGCCAGAGTACTCTGCAGAGATTGATCCTGTTGTTCCCAGACCCGCCTGACTAAATTGCCGAAGTCTTCATGAGAGAACCAGGCAGCTTCCATTCTAAAAGGTCTGAGATCTCTTTGGGGAATGGGGAGGCCTGCAACATCAACCAAAAGGGGGCAGTGATCAGAATGAGTTCTTGGAAGATGGGACACCATGGCCTCTGGGAACAGCAGCTTCCATTGCATATTGGCCAACACCCTGTCAAGACGCTCTCTAATGTTTGAGGGGCCATCTCTGTTGTTGGTCCAAGTGCTACTAGGACCCTTAAACCCAAGATCAATGAGATTGCAACTGTTGATCACCTCATTGAATTGTAAACACCTTCTAGAGCTCACCGGGGCTCCACCATGCTTCTCAGCTTGGGAAACCACCTCGTTAAAGTCGCCAAGAACAAGCCAAGGTAGGCTATGGGCTTCACAGGTCTGAGACAAAGCTGACCAAAGAAACTCTCTGTTCCTCGGATTAGGACTAGCATAAACCGCAGAGCAGAGCCAATCAGCATGATCATTGCATGAGAACAGAACATCCACCTTCTGGCTGTTTGAAGCTAAGATCGTCGTTTCCACGAGGTCCGACTTCCACAAAAGCCAAATACCCCCTGACCGACCATTCGAATCCACCACATGACTTTCACCAAAGTGAATCTCAGAGATGACTCTCTGAGCATTGGCCCCTGCAAGCCTTGTTTCAACTAGCACGACCACCACTGGGCGGTACGTGACGATCAAATCTCTGATGCTTCGCAAAAAATTGGCATTCCCTGCCCCCCTACAATTCCAAACAAGGATTTTCATGGGGAAACAATTGGCAAAAGGTTTCTTATTCTTGGATGAAGAACACCCATCATTCAGACATCCTTGACTCATCGTCAAGGCGGTCATCCTCTCCAACAGATCTTGCATTATCGCGATCTCGTAGATAGGTTGGTCCCCCAACATTTCCCGAGTCTCCACCAAGCACTTCACAGTGTTGATTCTCTGATCCACCACTATTAGCTCCGGTTGGCAGATCTCCTCTGTAGCAAGGATGTATAGAGCATTCAACTGGAGGTGTTGACTCCGTACCAAGGAGGGGACGGAGTAGAGCTCGACTGAAAGGAGAGGGGACGGGGTCTCTGCGGGAGTTACTGACGAATCCTCCATGGTCGATCTGGTTGGGAGGAATGGTAGAGGTGACGGGTGAAGGTGTGTTGAGATTCTCCGAAATCCAAAGGAATGGTTGGAAGCTAACCCCTCATCAGGTCACATATCGGTGTTAGAGCTCGACTAAAAGGTATTCCTGCGGATGAGACTTAGTTGGTCTATATTACCCCAGTGGCTCGCCCTGCCCTTCCGATAGCACCTAAGTCTGGTAGCTCAGTTGCTCCTAAGTCCGGTAGTAGGGTAGGGGTGGAAGAACCTTTACTTAAGGGATTTCCGCAGCTTTCTCTTCCTTAGCACAAGCTAAAAGCGATAATAATACCTTCTTAAATGAAAGTAAAACACGAAAAGAAAATAATTTAAGAGAAGAGTTTACTAGGGAAGGGAATCGTGTACTGAGCTAGATAGCTACCTTATAAAGCTTGAAGTAGGTCGGAAGCTACCCGCGAAAGAGAAGCTACCACAAATAAATAGGTATAATAGGTAAGGGCGAAGTCATCTGGCAAGGAGTTGATTTGAAAGGGGAATTTCATTCATTAAGTCAGCAAAGCTTGAGGGTAAAAGAATGAGGAAGTAGCAAAAGAAAGACTGATTAGCCCTTACCTGGCAGTTTTCATTATGTGTTCTTTGCCTTACTCTTAGTGTAATAAGGAGGACTATAGCAATAGCTAAGGGTTGGGCTTGTTAAAGAGAGAAGATAAGGAGAACTCCCTTTTTGGAATAAGTAATCCAATCTCCCTCGCGCGAGACATTCTCAATGATGATTCCAGGGTCGGCTTTCGAGTTGAAACTACTTCTTCGACTTCACTTTCGGAATCTTTTCTTTCTTTCACTTAAGCTTTCGAGTACCCTATCTTTCCTTTCTTTGAGTTCCTGCCTTCACCTTCTAGAGCCCCTTGACTTAGTAGGGGGAAGACGACAGAGATTCGATTCCGGATTCGCCCTATCCACCATAAGTGAGAAAGGTAAGAAGTAAGAAAGAGATATACAGATCTTAATAACAAAAGGTATTATTATCGCTTAGCGCTTGTGCTAACCGGAATGCTAGACTGAGAAAGGGAAGGCTACCAGACTGATACAGGAAAGGAAGATCTATTTCTAAAGGAATCGGTATTCGTGGACGGAGCCTATCTTTTATGGCTTCGCCTGCCTTTCACTCCTATTCTCTTAATATAATATATTCTACTGAGCTAGCTACCTTTCTCCGAGCTCCTAGGCTAACGCGTATCCGTTTTCTTGCTTCAAAGAGTCCCTTACTCACAAGTAGTACAGTTAGAAAGGAATTATTATCGCTTAGCGCTTGTGCTAAGGAAGATAGTTGAAAGAAGGAAAAGGGTAAAAGGGTATTCTCCTGTAGTTAGGTCCCTTAACTTAACTCGTAATTCCGGACTGGCGAAGCATGAGGGGAGAGGTCAGATTTGAAACACAAAGAAGAGTCCTTCCCCCCAAGCCCTGTGCCCTCTAAAGTACTTCCTTGTCGCTCCAATCCCGCATATTCGCACAATTAAGGCGCTCATCCTATGGCTGAAACAACATCACGGCGTTCAAACTGCCTTTGCACTGCGTGTTCTCATCTAAGCATGTAGGACGTGTTCACATCGACACCAAGCCAGCCTTACTCGCCCTAATGAATAAGCAGAAGAATCCCCTCCCGGGGTCATATTCTTCGAACAACTTGCCTCTTCCACGTCTGGAACAAGCTCCACATACTTGGTCGATCCAACATCAGGTGATGGGAATAAGATGGAAGGGTGCTTTGCGCAACGATCCACTAGCCGGTACAGACAGAAATAGAATAGATCTGCTCAACTTCCTTAGCACAAGCGCTAAGCGATAATAATTCCTTCCCAACCAGATAGATTCTGACAGCATCGGATCCCACCCCAGCCAGTCCAAACATCCATTCAGGCACCCCAACCCCCTATATAGTCTGGCCGAGCACCCATTTCACCCAAGCTTCGGAGGAAGGACCTGAGCTTGTGTTTCATATGCTGCATGGTGTCTAATTTCTGCATGGTGTCTCATATGCCTCGTAGGTGTTATATATGCTGCTTCATTTATATATCTCCAGGCCAGGTGTTATACTGCAGACAAGGGCACAATCAGGTGAGGTGATGTTTTATATGCTGCATGGTGTTATATATGCGTCGGTAGATATAGCGGCAGTGGTAATATATATGGTTACTTACCTAAAATAAAAATAAAAATAAATACCGTGCTATAGTACAGGCGCCTAGCGCGTTGACGACTGCTTGGTCCATCTATACCCGGTTCATATACGGCCCTTGAATATAGAGCCCCTGATTGTTATACAGCCCTTGGTTCAGAGAGATGAATGGTTTTGTTCCTTCTAGCATACCCCCGGTTGTGTTATAGGGCCAACCCCCCCCCGGTTACATATTGGCTACTGGTTGGTCCATCTACCCCGGGAGGATCAAGGCGGGCTACAAGGCTGCGAGGATCAATAGTGAGTGATTCCTTCTAACTGAACGGGTTCCTTCTAACTGACCCTGTTCCTTCTTAGCCGACTCCCCTGGTTCCAGATTGATGGAGCGAAATGCGATAAGGCTGGTGCAATAAGCGAGGGTCCATAAGGCAGGTTGGTTGAGTACCTGGAGTTAGTCTGTCGAGTTTCACAATTTGGTTTGAATATTCAATATCGCTTGCCCCTTGATTGATCACCGCTTTTCCCCTTGCAATTATCCCACTTCAACCGGACAGAAGCATCGAACCTTGAGGTTTGAAGGATGGATCCACACTTCCCCTGATCGCTATCGCTTGCCCCTTGAGGTTGCTTGGTGGATAGATACTTCCCCTTTAGCTTGGAACCTGCCCTTTATGCTATATCCAATTAAGCCCTTAAATCGGACATACACTTTGATCCACCCTTTTTCCCCTGATCGCTTACGCTTGCCTCCAAGTCGGGTAATGAGAAAGAGCTAATGCTTGTCTTTCCTTTCCTTACTTATAATTCTCTATTCTTTGGGCTGGGGGAGGCTTGAAGAGGCTGGTTTATGGCTTTCTGTTCAATCCGCCTGAACAAAGGCTTCATCGCCGAAGCTCGAAACTATAAAAAAAAGGGATAAGAGGATGTTTCCTGGTGGACTTGGCTAAAGTCTTGTGTCAAATGTCTTCTGTCAAATGTCTTCTGGCTGATGACTTCTGGTACTGGCTTAAGGTAAGCTCTTGGTGACTCGATCGCTTGGCTGTTTGGGGAAGACTCCTCCTCCAACTCCTCAACATAAATTGGACTAAGCTCCTCTCATTGTGAATCAACGTAAGTAAGCATCGTCATAGCATTCAGTGGTCTGTAGTAACCGGGTGTTCCGTATAGGTAAGCTCCCCTCGTTCCTTCCACATGTCTGTCTGCCCCCTCTCCGTCGGGGTTTCTCTGTGGCCCCCTCCGTCCGTTTTTCCACCCCTCGCAGAAGACTGGCTGTATCGATCGATCAATCAATCCCTTCCCGGAAGAAGACCTATCTCCCCTCCCGGAATACTGCTCTAGCCCCCCTTTCCCTGAATGTATCTATCTATGTGTATGGCGTATGATCCTTAAATGATTAATCATATATAACGAGCTGTTGTAAATCACTCTTGGTGTAATGGTATTCGCTGTTATAGGTTAGGGGTTAGCTCTAGCGTGTTGAACTTGATGGGCTCGTTGCACTTGTTGGGCATATAGCACTAGTCCTCTAGTGACTGGTTTGTGCCACTACTGGTAGAGTAGAACTAGTGTGGTATGCTTGTCTTATGAATTTGGTGGAACCATGGGACGAGTCATTTCGCCAAGATGCTGCTGATAACACGTCGCGTTATATACGTCTTTACATTTTGATGAGCATAGTCCACTTGATGGATGGTGGGTGCTACTTGGTAGATTATTCACAATTTGAGGAGAAGGCTCACTCGACCCAAGGAGGGTGAGGAGCATTGTACTTTTCGAGTAGCGTAGGAAATAGATGTTGAAGAGTTTCAAAAGGATGATCAGGATGAGGGTTACCCCAACAGCCATGCTTTTTTTTATTGGATTTTATTGACCGGATTGATAGACGGCCTACAGACTCAAACAAAGTTTCGCTGGTACAGCATTCAAATAAACTTCTCTTTTGCCTTTTTTTGTTTTGATTAAGAAAAACCTAGGATCGAGGGGGGAAAATAGGGAAATCCCTCATTCGGGGCACTGCCCCCCCCAAAAATAGCACTACTTAGGTTCTTTCTCATAATATTGACATTTATTTACGTTTATCTACAATTTTGATCGGCCAGATTGAGTCGATTGCTTCGAGGTTAAGCGCCTTTATGCTTGCTAGCTGGAATAATGAACCTAGGGCTGCGCTCCTTAAGTACACTGTCATGCCCACCTGTTTATCTCTTTATTTATGCTGGCTTGCTTGCTGGCTTTTTGATTCACCCAACGAACGAAAGAAAAGATGTTGTAACCCATGTGCCACGATAGAATGGGAGAGACACACATGTTGCTAGAACAAGTTGACTATGCAATTGGAAAGGAAATAGAAGTTGATCGCTCTTATACTTTCACCCCGGGAGTAAGGAAGCCGGGGTTGGACAAAAGATATGAGGTTGAGCCAAGTTCCCAACAGACAATAAAGAAGTTTCCTATAACTTGCTTAGAGAGAAGTTCACCTCCACTTGCCGAGAAAAGAAGTTACCCATATTCCCCCGGGCTTACCCCTATGGAACCATAGTTCCTACAGCACCAGCCAACCACCAGTCATAGCCAGTCATAGCTGTGCCAATCAGAGTCGATCATAGTCAGAAGGTCATAGACAATCAGAAGTCATAGCAGTCATACGTATTCCCCATGCTTGCCTGGAGAGATATTGATAGATGGGCACTTTCGAGAGGGGACTACAGAAAACATCTTGAAATATGGGTGGAACAATGGATGAATGATAGCCTATGTAGCTTTCGGGCTTCTTGAGCTTGCTGCAGAGATCGTGTGGCGAGACAATGAATGGCTGGATTTCACCAATGAACCAGTGCTGCTTGATTGATAACTAAGGCTTATGACCAAGTAAGTGCTGCTGGGTCCACTAAGAAGTCAGCTGCTTGATGAGCCGGTGGTTAGACAATAGATAGACGTGGTGCTAGATAGAATTGCCTAGCGCTTGAGGCAAGGGGCGAAACAACTATGTGCAGTTTTCAACGACTATGTGTTGCAATCCTGGGACAGACAGGGCTATTGCAGTGAATAATTACTATGCGCAACGAAGATGTGCTACGAAGAGGTAGGTGCCACGACGTGTATGTGCAGTAAACGAATATGTCCAGTGTTCCACTATGTGCCCGGGACGGGGTGGGAGAATGATGCAAACTATGAAATAAAACAAGGGACGCCGTGCACGGAATGACCCCAGACCGGGTGGACGCTTCGACCACGGGATCGGTGATTTATACATCATCGACGCTTATCTACGTTACACCAGATTGGTCACACATATCTCACCCTTCACAAACATTTGTTCCCCTGATCGGGAGATTATGTTCCCTAGTGTTCCCCTGATCGGGAGATTATGTTCCCTAGTAACCACTGGAAGAAAGGAATTGAGGAGAGGAGCCATGTTGTTACCGGACGAGCATATCATTTAGCCAGGGTGACACCATATGAGATAGAGTTCAATATCACAGGATAACCGAGTCACCCTCAAACAATACCCGGGAGAGAAGTAAGTTAGTTCCCCATGTTCCCAACAGAGGACATTGGGAGCCAGCCATGTTGTTTCCATATGAGCTTATTGATTGAGCCATGTTCTCACAGAACGATATTTCTTTATATCCCCAAGTTCCCACCATACGGACGGGAAGGGACACATCGACCCAACACGGCATGGATTGGGCACGGAGCAAGCGCTGGAACTGGGGCACGGAACGCTTCGCTTCTTTAAGATTTTTGAATGCCCCCGAGTCGGGGGAGCGGGGTGGGAGACTGAAGGAGGAAACCGATCCACCCGAGATATTCTCGATTTAGAACTGCCCGATAGCTGCTTCTCTATAGACCTGATCTCTTCTATATCTCCGACCTAGAGAAATAGCCCCCCAGCACCCACAACTTGTATTTCTAAAACGCGCAGCGTGCCTGTGCTTTGTTACAGTATTTACGTATAATAAAGATAGAAGGTCTAATCAAACAACTATTTCATAGTGCTGCCAGCATCCTTCCTTGTATGTTGCGAACTTGGCATCCGTCCACGACTTTATTTCCTGAAGATGGTTCCATCTCGACTTGATCTCCAAACTACGTAGTCGATCAATCACTCGATCAATAACTAAATAAAACGTTCTCGGGCGGGATGCTGCTGGTGCTTACGGCTATGAATATGCATCTGCTGCATCAACGGCTTAATCTGGTCAATAAAAAGAGTCAACTGCTGGAACCGCTACTTAGTAGAGGACTGCTGGAACTGTGCGAAGGGGAGCCGGGCCTAATGGATCTGGGTATTTATAATTAGAATCTCGATCTATAAATGTATCTGCCGCTGTTCGATCTACGACTGATGCTGGTGGTTCAACTGGTGCTTTAACAACTAGCTAAGGTGCTACTGGTGCTACTGGAACTGCTGATGGTAGTGCTTCAGGTTTGACTGGTTATGGTGGTACTGGTGAAAGGGCTGGTGGTGCTACCTTTGCTTTTGGAACTGGGTCTGCAACTAGATATACTGCTAGTGCTGCTGCTGGTGCTACTGGATAAACTTATGGATCGACTGAATCAACCAACCTCTAGCTGAAGACAATACATCATATATAAAAGGCCCACCACCTAGCCTTGAGCGTCTTAATCTAAGTTTCTAGATCAACTAAAATGGCCACCCTGGAAATCAATTAGTTAGGCCGCTTCTCATGGTCGAGTGATGTATGCTCAATCCCAAAGATTGAGATTGATTCATTAGGCCAGCTCAATGAAGCCTGCCTCAATAGGTTGACCGGGAAGCTACATCTATGGAGTTCATTCAGAGGGGTAGTCCGGATCCTTCCCCCCTTATCGCCGACAGAGATACAGACCCTCTCCTACCACAGTCGAGTGTGAGTACCTGACCCGGGAGAAGTGGCCTGCTGATCGGATTAAACAACCACTGATGGGAAGGATCGGGTGGAGGAGACGGATTGACCAATGAAGGGATTGGAGAAGCTCACGATTGATTCAATTAGATTGGCTAGCTACCGAAACTGATACGACGGGGTAGGAGGAAGGAGTTATAGCCAAAGAGAAGACGCTTATTGGTCCCCGGCTACCAACTATCATGTCCAGGGCGCCATCGATTGGTAGCGGAGTACTTCGGACGAGGCGAGATCAACTGCATTCGAACAAACGGAACAATTGGAATAGATATCTTTGACCGGTGAGTTTCAGGGTGCAATTTGGAGATAGTGTCATAGACGAAACTATTTACTTCGTCGTTCACCTCAAGACGAGGATAAAAGATCACTGGTGGAGTGCGGTGAAGCAAGCCGAGAGATAGAGCACATGCAACCAATCACAGATAGATATCGCTTCCTTTCAATCCCCTATTCGAGATACCTCGCTCAATGTCAGATTGCCAGTCAGAAAAAAGAGATGCAAAAGAAGAGAGGGAATTTGACCAATGGTACTTATCCTTCTTCCTCTGGATATTCCCGCTCATTGAAATAAAAGAATTCCACTTATCAAGGAAGGAAAGAGAGAACATTAGGCACTTTTGCCATACCAAGTGAATAGCCGTAACTGGGCGTACCAAACTGTGTTGAGCGATCCTCGACTTCTGAGCCCCTTTCTTCTGAACGAAGTCAAACAGATAAAGAGGATGCCTAAGCTGAACGAACCTGAAAGCATATAAATGATGGACGAATCGCTTTCTTGTTCACTCATATACGGGATCGATCTTTCCCCTTGTGCCTGTCAGCGGATCAAAAAAAGGTCACATATATAATGTTGAGGGTTCTTTTCCTTCGTGAATGACCGGTGATATTTGATGAATCCATCGATTGGTGTTTCACAAGCAGCAAGATGGGACCTTTCATTCCCTTACCCGGGACTGCCTTCTCAAGATAGAATCCCATTTGGCATCAAGAGCTCGACTAGAGTTTGACCTGCCAGATATCCATGAATCCTCTCTTTCGAGACGAACTACCGCCAGGGTTAAGCACCTCTTCCGTCAGATCCAAAACTTCACCATTGCTGCTAGCTCTAGCCATGGCAAATCCATCAAAGGTATGATCCACTAAGTTGCCTGTGTTAAGCATAACGCTATTTGCTAGTCGAATAGATACTCATTTAATACCAGGAATTCTCACCCTAAATTAGGGGTCTTCTCTGCTCCGTATGAATAAAATGATCGAATTATAACGTAAGTCACATTTGTAGAGTATGCTTAGTAACCTTTAGAGAGAGTTTCCTAGCTCTTCCAAGAGGCATGGTGACAGCAAAAGGATCTCGTGATCAGGCAATCCATAGGCTCACGTAAGATCTACATCGACCAGTGTAACGAACCTTTCAATTGCTGATATTACGTTAGTGGTTCTTCTGACCCTGCCCGCCACCCCTTCCTTCTGGCAACCCATATTCTTCCAGCTTGGCTTTACGCCAATCATCATTAGTATTCTTCGACCGGCTTAACGGAGACAGGCTTGGGAAGGGAAGTCCGTAGGGCGTTGTTTTCCTTCATTCTTTAAGGCAGAAAGGTGCATTGTAATTTATCCCCCTGCTGGGAAGCGATTTGAAAGCGCTTCAGAGGTCATAGCAGTGGAACAACATTTCAAGTGCGCCAAGCGTCTAGCTAAACCCTCAAGAGGTACTAATCTGATCTGAAGAAGTTTTGTGAGCCGAGCTGGGACTCAACAAGAGTGCTTTTCTTCCTTAATGCCCAGACTTCATAATTAAGAGTCTAAAAAGTCGTTCATAAAAGGTGTCTTCTCAGAGGGGAATTTCGCCTCTGAAAGGGAAAGATCGGAATCTCGTGTTGGAACACCAAAAGTAGAGCCGAAGCCATCCGTTGACTGTTTTTAGGCAGGAATGGGAGACCTTCTAGGAGGGGCTACCTATCTATCTATTTGGTTTTGGTTTCGGACCTTCTGACCCAGCGAACGAGTAGTGAGCTTATTCAACTTTTGACTCAGATTCGGGAAAAAGAGGTACGTTAAGTGACTCGACCAAAAGGGGCGAGGAACGAAGTCGCTCATCCATCCGATGGGTGATTCGTTCCTCACCTACTTAGGGTGAGTCACTAACCGTACCTCTCCCTTTTTGCGAAAACAATAGATTTTCTTTATGGCGAAGAATGGGACGCTACTCTAAGAGCAGTCCTAAAAAGGAGATGCAACAATTGCCTGCCTATAGGAGATATAGCATAGATAAAGAAAGGGGACTTCGACTCCCAGTAATTAAGAAGAAAGCCCAGCAGGGGAAATCCTTAATCTTTGCAGAGGTACCCCGGAAAGAAAGATCGGCAGAAAGGGGGCCTTGTCCTGACCTTAGGAAGCAATGAAAGACTTCGTAGCTCAGTCAGAGGGGAGCGTCCTATTCTCATCTTACAATAATTTGCTTTTATTTTGATGTTCAAAAGGGGGACGCTACTCTAAGAGGGAAGCAAAGTCCCTAGGAGCTAAGATGAGCTCGGGATTTCACACTCTGCGAAAGGCAAAGCGAAAGACCCCCGTATTTAACTACCAGCCGAGAAAGGAGAAGAAGCTACTCACAGAGGGGGAAGAGCTCTTCTTGTACATATGCTCGATCTGGATTGGATCTACTAGAAGAGGAATGCCTCTATTTATGCCTTTCTTTATGCCTTTAGGCAGGTTAAAGAATGATTTTAGCTTATAGTGGAGCGTAGGACAGACCTTAGACCATTACTGACGGAAGGCAGTCATGGAGGGAAGGCAAAGAAAGCGGACCTTCAAGCCAAGCCAGGGTCAACAGACCGGGTCCAGCCAACAAGCTTGAGCTATGAAAGAGAAAAACTACTTATATATATATATATATATATATATGAATTATTGAGCCAGATATCTTACCCTTTCATACAGCAGCGAGCGAATGAGAATTGAAATGAAGAGAAAGGGAGGACAGATAGGCTAGGATTAGCTGTGGCTTCTAGACGAGGAGCTGAGGATAGAGGTATAAAGTCTTCCCTTTATGACTTCCCTTGAGCTTTTCCTTCATGCACTGGGAGAGGCAAAAGGACTTCTAAGCTTCTTGTTTGATAGCTCGATGTAACTGCGTTACTTTCTGGATGTTTAACCCTGAGGGATGTAGCTAACTAAGCTTGCTCTATCCCTACAGGAAACAACAAGCTGGATGCTAGCCAAGAGCGGAGGATAGGGGAATACCTTTCCTTGCCTGCAAGCTTTATGAGATTGTAGCTTTCTTCTATTTACAGCTCTAAAATGGATAGCTAGATAGGTAGAGTCCTTCCTTCCTCAAGTCAGGAGTCGCTTCCTTAGATAGGAATAGGGTGAGTTCTTCTTTGAGAAGTCCTGAGGGCCTATGAAAGCTTAAGACGCGAGTTAGAAGTCTTAGCCCTCCTTCTTTTCGTTCTACCCGGACGATTCTTCTACATAGCTGTATAGTAATATATTGATATCTTTTCATACTAGTAGTTCTCTTTCCCCTCGGTATCAGATTACGTCTTTTCATCTGTTTTTTCTCTTTCCTCTCTGGATTGGGTCTTCCCCTGCCTCAAAGAGTAGGGTTCCATTCTGCAAGATCAAAATCGAATAGAAAGAAGTCGTCTTCTACTAAAGAAACTAAAAGGGTTCGTTCATGCTTTTTACTATCTTTCTGTCGCTTTTGAGATCTCGTAGCGGCTCATTGTTATCGAGAATGCGAATTCCAATCTCGCAGCATTCAATAACATAAGTAATACAAAGTGTTGTGTTGTTGCCTTCCTTGCCTCTAACCCCACCCAGTGAAAGTAAGTGTTCCTGGCTGTGTGACCTTTCACAGTGTGTCTTTTCGGGTGAGGCTGTATAGGTGTTGGAGTAAGGGCCCTCTGTTCCTTCATGTTGTGCTCGGGGGCACTAACTAGCTAGGTCTACCACTTGGCTGTATACACTCAATATCAATAATGAAAATTATCACTTCTATACGGCGTAAATCAAGTTCGGGTACGACATCATATTCCTCTGGCTGTAGATTCGAGCAGGTATGGCGTTAAGTAAGTTCCGGGACGCCATAATATTCCTCATATGGCCGTAGGAAAGCACTTCTATAGGACATAAAGTTCCGGGACGCCATAATATTCCTCATATTCCTGTAGGTTAAAGCACTTCTCTAAGGCATTAAGGTCCGGGACTAATCGATCCTCATAATCTCCCTATAGCTTCTCATGTTTCTATAAGGCATTCAGGCAAGGTCCTAAACAAAGAAATAATAATCTATAAGCCAATATGTGTTTTCGCATATATAATTCATTCAGGCACTTAGTGTACCACAGCACTACATATTCTTCTTGGTTGCCCTGTCTTTCCCAACACTAGTTCGCTACGGTACCGGGCACTATGCCCCCTGAAGGCAATTCCTAATCCCCTACCTGCATATCGCGGGCAAGTTCCATCCATCCATATCGCAGGCATAAACGAAAATGAAATTCCTCGCGGGCGAGTTCTCTATCGCAGGCAATAACATAAATTAAAAGTCAATTCCTGAGCTCCCTACCTCCCACATATCGCAGTCAAATCCCACCCATATTTCATCAAATCCTCATCTCTCGCAGGCAAGAACAATAAGGCAATAAATTAGCTACAGCAGGCACAACCGAGAAGGCCAGTCGTTCGCTACCCCCCTCCCTACATATCGCAGGACGAGTAGGAATGGTTTGATCTCTCATAGGTCCTACCTAGGGTTGGCATGCATGGTGGGATAGGTTCGATAGCAGGTGGTTCAGCAAAGTCTCTAGATCCTCCCGTTCCCCCAATGAAATCCAAAGCCAGCGATCCGTCCGATCCGATCAAGCGATCCCGGCCGCCATCCATCCATGGGATAAAGCCGTCCGCCATGCGATCAAGCGATCCCGGCCATGCGATAAAGCCGTCCGCCATCCCATCCACCAGGGCTCATGGTACCGATCAAGCCATCCGATCCGATCAAGCGATCCCGGCCATGCAATAAAGCCGTCCGCCATTCTATCCAGTGATCCCGACCATCCATCCGATCCAGCCGTCCGATTTGAAGCTACCTACATATCGCAGGCAAGTCGTTAACTACAGCAGACAGGCACCGGGCGCTAACTATCCCATCCCATCCCAAGTACAGGCAAGCAAAGTGTGTTCTTTGTTCCCCTTCTCCTGCTTCGCATCAATCAAGGTGCGTGAGTTGGCGGCTTCTACCCAAACCCCGGTGGCAGGAGGTAATCAAGCTTCTAGTCCCCCCTGCCCACCCTTTCCTCAAATAAAAAAGCACCTACTAAAGGCAATTCGTTAGCTCCATATCGCTGGCAGGCACGAGCGAAGACAGGCAATTTCTTTTTTCCTTCACCACATAGAGAAAGGCGATTTCCTTAGCTAAAGCAGGCACACCCAATAAGGCAATTCATTATCTATCGCAGCACCGCAAACTCTTGATGAAGAATATGAATTTGTAAATTGAATCCTTCCATGCGGATTGGGTAACGCTGCTGTAACTACCCCGACGGGATCTAAAGTCAGAGCAGTTCATAGGCGTGGATAAGGGCGAGGGAGGTAACTTAGAGTCAGGCTGAGGCAGGGCAGTTCATAGGATGCTTAGCGATCAAAGCCACTTCGCTTTGTTTCGTTGGGCAGGGCGGGCAGTTGGGTGCTTATCGAGATCCCCGCTTAGGCAGGTAATAAAGCTTATAGGGTGGAAAGCCCCACAGAAGAGGAAGCCACCGAAAGGGAAGGAGAGACCAGGGAAGAAGCGAGAACCAGGGAAGAGGAAGAAGGAAGAACCAGCGCCACCAGAGAGGGAGAATAGGGAACAACCAGCGCCACAGAGGAAGAGTGAGCCAGCAGCCCCAGCACCCCTGCCACTTAAGCCAGCTAGGGAAGAGTTGTTTCTTCAGTGAGAATCCAATTGTCTGAACAGATAAGGGTTTATTTCTTATTAGTTAGATGGATTGGGTCGCCGCTTACTTGAAATAAGACTCTTCCTTTTCCGTGGAGGGGGAAGAAAAAAAGCATGAGAGAAGGTTGTGCTTAGCTTATTTTTATATATTCACATATATAATGCAATCTTGGCTTGTGCAGTGAATGAATGGAAAATGTGAGCGGATAGGTTCGCTTTAGATCCAATAGGATTTTTACAAGGAGGGGAGGGATTTTGCAAGCATGCTAGAAGTTGCTTAGCTTATTTTGTGCGTGGATATGCACGTATATAATGCAATCAGGAAATAGTGTCAGTGAGGCGCAACAAAACCTCGCAACTTATGCATTACCCGGTGCAACAAACAACTGGAAAGATCTGAACCCATGGCAGGATAGAAGGTTGGTTCAAGCATACCCGTTATGTTCCAACCTATTTCTCTACTCTATAACCTCCATCCTCTAACCTCAGCCTCCTTACTGCCAATGATATCTCTCTTTATTTGGTAAAGTCTGGTTGTATTATAGCTCGGGTAGGTAAGGTTCAAGTAGTAGTAACAAGTAAGTATACATATGTGATATTGAATTCGTGAGTGTGTTAACACGAGAAGGGAGGTTTTTCGGGGTATCGATCCAAAGCTCGAGTACGTGGTCAAGTTCGTTCTGCTGAGATCTTTTGCCTAAATAGGCTAAGGTCGGTCTTCTCCTTATATACTCAGATATCTTGCCTTTGTCCGATCGCTTTCTGTCAAGCTAGAGTTGGGGCCCTAGTTTGAGCATGCATTACTCGGCTCCTTTTCTGTGATAAGCTTTCATGGAGTTAAGAATCCACGGAGTCGAGGTTAGTCCTTGATGGACTTTCCAAAGGGCCTTTCCTTATAGCTCCAGGTTTCACTTACCTGAGTATAGCGATTTGAAGGGAAGAAATCTAGGGTATAACCCTTCACTCAGTCAGGTAACTAATGTTTTTCCCTTCTATAGGCAGCCGTGGCTAAAAGAATATGAAATGTGCTCCTTCGCTCGTCTGGCCACTCCGGCTCAGCAGAGGGTTACGCTTTTTGAAAAAGCATCCGGTTCCATCTCTATTTCGCGGGTTAACTCACCTTTTTCTAGAATGGATTGTAGTAATTCAGGATCTATACTACTTAAAATGGCTCTCTCATATTGGGGAATTCTGTCTAGTGGCATTCGATCACCAAACCCTTTTACAGCTGCATGAATAACTATAATTTGTTTCTCAATAGGAAGTGGTGAATATTGCGGTTGTTTCATAACTTCAGTGAGCCTAGCACCTCTATTTGATAGTGCCTGAGTAGCAGCATCAAGGTCTGACCCAAATTGAGCAAAGGCGGCCACTTCACGGTATTGTGCCAATTCTAGTTTTAAACTACCACATACTTGTTTCATAGCTTTCAACTGAGCGGCAGACCCGACGCGACTGACAGATAAGCCGACGTTAATTGCAGGTCTAATTCCGCGATAGAATAGCTCTGTTTCCAGACAGATCTGTCCATCTGTAATGGAGATCACATTGGTAGGGATATAGGCCGACACGTCTCCAGCTTGTGTTTCAATGACGGGTAACGCGGTCAAGCTACCCGCACCTGTCTGGTCCGATCGTTTAGCGGCTCTTTCTAATAGACGGGAATGTAAATAGAAAACATCCCCTGGGAAAGCCTCACGGCCTGGTGGTCGGCGTAGCAATAATGACATTTGTCGATATGCCACCGCCTGTTTACTAAGATCATCATAGATTATCAATGCGTGCATTCCATTATCGCGGAAATATTCTCCCATAGCACACCCGGAATATGGGGCCAGATATTGCAGAGGAGCAGGATCCGAAGCGGTGGCGGCTACGGCAATGGAATATTCCAAAGCATCTGCTTCCGAGATAATTTGAACCAATTGTGCCACGGTCGAGCGTTTCTGTCCAATCGCTACATAGACGCAATACAATTTATCACTATCAGCCTTTGACTTTGAGTTCATTCGCTTCTGGTTCAATATGATATCAATAGCTATAGCGGTTTTTCCAGTTTGTCGGTCCCCGATTATCAGTTCTCGTTGACCACGGCCTATAGGGACCAGGCTATCCACCGCTTTTAACCCTGTTTGCATAGGTTCGTGCACAGATTTACGTTCAATAATACCTGGGGCTTTCGCTTCGACACGTCTGAGTAAGTGCTCGCTTAAAGCCCCTTTACCATCAATAGGTACTCCCAACGCATCGACCACACGACCTAACATGGCCTTTCCCACAGGAACAGACACAATAGATCCAGTGCGCTTGACGAGAGATCCTTCTTTGATGGCGGTATCACTACCAAATACCACGATACCTACATTCTCATTCTCAAGATTCAACGCTATTCCTTTCACACCGCTGGCAAATTCGACCATTTCCCCAGCTTGAATCTCGTTCAATCCATAGACACGTGCAATACCATCTCCAACTGATACCACTCGACCGATCTCATCAACTTGTAGATTGGTGCAATAGTTGGTAATTCTCTTTTCTAATAGAGTAGTTAGTTCCGCAGCTCCAGGATCTAATTTCATACTTCAAGAACGAATGGATAGGGAGAAATCTACTTGACAATATGAGAAAGGAAAGAAAAGCAAAAATGAGAAAGAAAGAGAGAATGGGGCCTGGAAAAGCTTTCCTGTCACGAAGTATACTTATTTACTTACTTGAATTTATGAGGGTTGTGAGAAAATGAAGAGTTGGCCGGGCTACAATGCTGCTATTATATATGTAATTACGCTTTCTTTCTTATAAGACGTAATTACGCTTTCTTTATTCCCTTCAAAGTCTGAGTTAGAATTCGGGAAGATATTCAAGGTCAACCCAGTAAGGTCCTGATCAACCCCCCAAACACTATTTCCTTCTCTAAATCTCACAGATATGATCTCAATTTCTCTAACTGACCGATAACGAAGAGTTGGCCTTTAGGGGAAGGTCAATCCTTCGCCGAGGAAATAAGTGGCTGCTATATTATTATATATGTAATTATGCATTTCTGTCATTTAGTGGGGAGAGGGATAACCTTACCTTCAAGCTAGCTCAGAAAATCCTCCTCAATATCGTAGCGACCTGACCAATAGTTCCCTGTCATCATCCTTAATCACGCAGCTTCCTTCCCCCGAGAGCTACTT
>Ga0316215_1000018_pt1 | contig 30524 bp, 21 predicted proteins | sample NRE5metagenome_FD_207796 | JGI IMG/M metagenome (GOLD analysis project Ga0316215, IMG submission 207796) | Spruce roots microbial communities from Maridalen valley, Oslo, Norway - NRE5 | ecosystem: Host-associated > Plants > Roots > Unclassified | place: Norway: Oslo | collected 2017-09-15
TTTTATTTATTTAAACAATTTAAAAGTTAGAGGGAAAAGCATGAGTGATCCTTTTCAATCCACAATTTGCATCACTTGCCTGTACCGCCTGAGCTCTTAAGATCATATTTTGAAGATGGGATCGATCAGATAGGAGGATTTTCTCTTTCCTGGCCTGAATACCAAGGCAGTAGTCGCTGTACAGTAGTCGCTGGCTAACGTTTGTATTAGCTGGCTTAATTAGTCTAATTAGTAGCTGGCTTATGTGGTATAATTAGTAGCTATGCGGTATAATGAGTAGCTGGCTTATGTTTTCTAATTTCGGAGCCAAGATCGACCAATCATGAGTTGCTAGTTGTTCAATAAGCTAGTTGTTCCTGTTGTTCCGGAGGCCAAACATCTTGGCGCCCCAAACCTGCATAAACGGGAATGAATAGAATATCGGGAATTAATATTTTATCTTTGCTTGCCTAAGCCCCTTACTAAATAAGTAACTTGGTGGCCAAGGCCTTAACTGATTAATAATGCACCGGTACCTCTCCCCTTCTCTTTATGTCTGGTACCTCCCCGTCACTCCCATATGTGCCATCAATAGACAGGGCAAGTTTTACCATACTCTATCACCCCTACCTTACCCCAGATCCAGGGTCGTCTCTCACGCCTACCTTCTATCACCCTCCCTTTTCTTTTTTGAGCTTACCCAACTGCTCATCCTTGCCTAATTTGGGGTGCAGCTCAGATTCACCTTTCTCAGCAAGTCATGCTTCTCTCTATTCATCCTTTTTTCTCTATTGCTCTAGTTCCCAGCTCTTTACTCTAGTTACCAGTGGCTCTAGTTCTAAGCCTTCTCTCTTGTTTCTCTTTTAAGAACTAAAAATGAAAAACATACTTAGACTCAGAATAAAAAACCTATAACACATCGTATCATTAAGATTACTTCACCCATATAGTAAAGGCCTACCTGTAAAGGAAAGGACTACAGAAGAAGAGAAAGAGTAGAAAGGGAGGAACAGAAATACATTATATACTTATATATTTATTTAGTTGTCCATTTGTTTGATTAAGAGAGAGGGAGAGCGAAGCGAACCCGACGAAGCGTTCTCTCTTACTGAAAGGAAGAGAGCACAACCGTTTCTCTGAGTGAGCGCAGCGAACCTTTCATCAGCGAGGAGTGCCTCTTTCGAGGTATTACGAGCTATTGCATTATATATGTTGCAGTAGTGAGCGTAGCGAGCTTGAAGTTCTCTGACTGAGTCCCTTCCTTCGCCTTTGCCTTTGAGGGCTACGGCTCGGAGGGACATGGAGAAGCTCATGGAGAAGCTATTGTATTATATATGTTGCGGTGGTGAGCGCAGCGAACGAAGCTTTCTCTCTGACTGAAAGGAAGAGAGGAAGTGGGTCAAGGTGAGCGTAGCGAGCTTGAAGTTCTCTGACTGAAGATCCATTAGAAGCAACAGAGGCATAGGTGGAAGCAGGTCCAATTGATGGCAAAGTGTAAGCATCATCAGTGGAAGCAGATCTAGTGCTAACAGTTCGAGTTCAAGCCAGATTCATATCCAATTTAAAAGCCATAGCTAGTAGGTGCGGTCGAGCGGAAAAAGCCCAACAGCAGACCGCGTGGAGACCACCCACACAGGCATACTGCTGCGCACCGGACGGGTTAACACAGAGCGCCTGTACACAACATAACGAAGCTTAACCTCCTAACAATAGACGGAACGGAGCTCACCAAGGCAGTTCCATATCGAGATCGGGAGCCGCGAGGGGAACGGTACGAGAAGTCATCATATAGAGGACCATGCCCAGCAGCATCACGCCACAAATAGTCGAGTAAGAAGTGACTCGTAGCTCGATGCCAAGTTTCACTATCCGGTCTGGTAATATGCATGGGTAATAAATGAAAGCACTCAATCTAGGCCATGATGAACCAGGTGCAATCTACCAACCACGTATACTAAGGTAGGATTGGGACGACTCAATCCCATGTCCTTGTAAACCCCTAGTGAACCGGGAGGTGCGAGCAGAGCAACCTTGGATCGGGAAGCTCTAGGTAATGATAAACGAGAGTAGTAAGGAGTGCGGAGCTTCGGGCTCAGGGAGCACCAGGTGCTTTTTTATTAAAGATTAACCCACGCGGGGCAAGCAAGGGAAGTCAAAGCCCTGTAGTGTGTTCCACCCATGCTATGTGTCTGCCGATGGATAAGCGAACCTACCAGTGGATCAAGCGGTGGGGGCATCCCTTCGCTCAATTATAGATGCGGTTCCATATATGGTTACATAAAATGCAGATACAGAGCCTGTTGGGCACGAACCACCAATAGCAGATCCAAATGCAATTCGTTCTCCAGATCGAGATCCATAGCGCGTTTCAGATCCGGTTCCTGAGCCATAAGCGGATTGACCAATCCCAGATTCAGATGGAGATGCGGAGCCTCTATACCGGGGTAACTCAGCATATGCCGTTGGTTTACCCGGAATCACCAACCGCAAAGGAAGAAGCAAAGGTGGTGACATAACCAATAGTTCGAAAGCTCGCTGCATCCCTTTCATATCGATAGCCATAGGCATCAGTTATATATGATGATGATCCCACTTGCCCAAGCCCTACCACTTCTCTTCCTTATTCTGTCTTAAAACCAAAGCCGATCGGCGGGGCATGGCGGACACTTGGTTGCCTATGAGTCATGGAAGTCGGATAACACCGTTACTCCGTCCATGAAAAGAAGATGACAGCAGTAATCCATTGTCTCCGGCGTACACATCACCTACTCATTTGACTCTTTTAGGCTGGAAGCAAGATAGCCAGGTAACCGGGGGATGAAATAGAGACCGGCGCTACTCACCTTTCCCTAGGTAGAGCGCCCAGAACGATTATTGAACGGGTGGGAAAAGCACCAGTAGCAGGGGAAAATCTAGATACAGATCCTCCAGGTGCAGACGCAGTTCCAAAGCTTTTTCCTGCATCCCTTCGTCCGGTTTAAGATCCATTTGATAAAGATCGAAACCCATTAGCGCGGGCATAAAAGCAAGATACGTAGGCACCGGAGACAGCGGGGGAAGCACCACAAGCAGTTTCTTTAGATCCTCCAGTCCCAGTCGTTGCGTCGTCCTGTACAAAGGCAGGTGAACCTGCAGCATATCGAGATCCGTGAATCAATTCAATATCATCCCACACACTCGCACCTATCGTGAAACAGTTTCCATCAAGCCCAGTTTTACCTGAAGCAGTTCACCTCAGGCCCCAGTTCCCAACAGCGAGCAGTGGAACCTCAATTCCACAGTTCACCAACTAGATAAACAACTAGATAAACAACTAGACGAACAACAATTACGTATCTAAATAAAAAAGGTGTTATGGATAAATCACGTATATGAAGGAAATAGATAAATAGAAAGTGGTTAGGCTTCCTTATAAAAAAATCGAACGAACGAGATTAACTAAGGTACATAATACAGAAGCTCATAATTCAAAGCCAAGACACCAGGAACACCACACTAGATATAAACTTACCTAGGACAGGCAATACACCAATCATCACACCAAGTGGGACATTCACCGAAAGCAATTTGACTATCCGCCTTCTTTCTTTGATCTTGATGCTCGCCTGCCGATACCTTTCTACCTGTTCGTCTCTCTCTCTTGCTTCCCGTATATCTCTTGATAGCCCTCTCGATATGAAGAATGTTCCACTTTTTGCTTGCTGCTGGATACACGTGTGGAGAGACCTCACGAGAGAGAAGGCCCCCATCACTGACTGGAGAAAAGAGAGATCAGTTGTATATTCAATTCCAAATCGAGTAGTTGGCCGAATGAAAGCACCAGTGACCGTTTCTTAATCCGTATATAGCAATTATATATTAGATACTATCTAGTTCTTGTATTTACGATGAATAAGGTGATTAGGAAGCTTCTTCATAGTAAGAACTAAATGTAGAGAGTCTAAATAGTATATATATATTATACTATTTATATAGTAGATTTCTAATGAAGAATGAAGATTGTTCGTTTACTGATACTGCATAAACAACAGAGTAAAAAGAGTAAACCTCAGAAGTAACTGGATCCACGACTGGGTTTAGTACGACTAGCTATGATGCTACTGGGCCCATTGCTGCTGGATTTACTGCTGTTGGATTTGGATCGACTTTGGCTTCATCTGGACCTGGAACTACTACTACTACTACTGAAGCCCCTGCTACGGTATATGGGTCTGGATCTGGTTCTCGATCACAAACATAATAATCTTCATGCTTATCACTAGGATCTTCTTCTCTATCACGATCATCACGAACTGGATCCACCACTGCTGAAGGCTTAAATGCTTACTCGGATGCCTTTACCTCTGCCCGTGCTTCCTGCTCCTGCTCCTTCTCCTGCTGCGGGCAAGGAAACTTAATTTGCTGCTTCCACTCGGTCAGCCGGGTAAACAGGAACTGCATCTCGATTTGCAACCACGGCTACTGGATATGAATATATATTTTGACGAGGTGGTGGCTCGGATGTTGCCCCTACCTCTGCCGCCGACAGTAGTACCTTTAGCTTAGCAGCTGGGTCTCGATTTTTCAGGGATCTAATCCTGTGTTTACTCTACCCATGCCCCTGCGGGGCGGTGAAAAAATGAATAGGTTACTGGCATCATCAATTGGGGGTGGTACTCTATTTGCATATGCATCTAGAGGTTCCATATCTATATCCGTGATTGGCTTTCGAGATGTAATAAAGGAATGTAGCTACTTAAACACGGTAAATTGCTTCTTCGACAAGTGAAACTGAAACTACTGATGGTGGTGTCTCTGCTCTTGCCTTTCCTGCTACTTTTCCCCCTGGGGGAGAAACCTCAATCGGCGAAACGCTCTAGCCGCCTATGCCACTGAAACTGGCTATCAAATTGGATGATCTGCACATGGATTTGGATCCACGACCGGGTAAAATGCAACCACTTGTGCTGCTAGTGAGACTCGATCAAAAGAATCTACTGTGGGGTCCCGATCTCGTTTTCGATCTTAGAACTGCGGGCCTTTTAAGATAGTAGAAGTAATTCCTCTAGAACGCCAGTCTCAATTCATACGGGAAATACACACTTGTTCTTATTATATGAGACACTCTTTAAGATTAGAGCAGATCCTTAAATGACCCCATTTTATGTTCCACCGATACGGGCAAAACACAAATTGATGTGTTCTCGTTTGATGGATGGGTTCTTACTCGTCAGAGCCGAAAAGCGGAGTGGGGTAACCCCCTACTAGTGTGCATGCACGGAATTACTCGATTGATATGCCGGGGAGTCAATTGATGTTTTGAGGTTCTTCCCGGCTCTGCCTTGATCGCGTATGAGCGGAGTTCGGGTGTATAGCTACTTCGCTACTTTCCGGGCCATACTCATAGTTTGTACCTAGCTGCTTAGATGCTGATAGTTGATGCACAAACTATAGAAAAAAAGTGGAGTGGGGAGAATTAACGAATCAAAGTTTACAACAACCTTCTCTATAGGTCCAAATCCCGGGAAGGAACCGTGAACATCAATTATGTGCTTAGTAATATTATTCCAAAAGCAGGAGGAAGGGTTGAGCTAGATAGTGTGCATAGGTGGTGGTAGAATGTGGTTCTCCTCATTTTAGATAGTCAGGGGTCTGCTCGGGGTTCCTAAACCATTTGAAGGTGGGAGGGTACTTGTGAATAGTATTGATCACCTGGGTTCTACTTTCTCGGTACTTACCAATAGCGCTGGGAAAGACACGGGGCACACCGATGGTGGGGACGTGATAAGGCAAATAGCTCGACAGAAAGCCATATATAGATCTCGTTGCAAAGAAGCTATTAGTAGCGGATATAGGTGGACATACTGATACAGAGCCTGTTCGAGATTGAAATCTATAATAATCAGTTTTAGTTTCAATTGGATCAGCACCATAGGCGTAGACACAGGCAAAGGCACCGAGGGCAGCAGCAAACACAAAAGTTGCAGAGGCAAGACTAGTTGCAAAAACAAATCCAGTCCCCGATCCTGTTGATGATCAAGTTGCAGAGCTATAGCCAGTAGTTCCGGTTGAACCAATTGATCAAGCAGCTCTCATTCCGGTTGTTGAACTAGTTTCTTTATCAGTAACAGTTTCAGATCGTCCTGTGCCAGCCCCAGTCATTGCATTTTACCGTATGAAAGCATTCATTTTAGACCAAGATCGAGAGCTAGCAGCATCAAAGCCATAAAAGGGGCAGGAGCAAGGATGGGAAAGGTAGGAAGTAGTTTCAGATCGATACCCGGTCCCTGTTTTAACAGATCCATATGCAGATCATCCATTCTATATAGAAAAGGCCTAGGCCGCAGAGGCTGCAGTAGCTACCTTTTTCCGCCGACTTCTTGACCATCCAGTTGGACTATTCTCACTCTATTGATAGACGTAGCCCGTCCCAAATCCAGTTCACCTTGTAGCGAAGGCAGAGGCAGTTACTTAAGCACCAAGGGAAAAAAGCTCTTTTTATTGGTAGAGATCTAGATCCCGTCTTATAGCGAGTTGTTTACCTTGGTCCAATTAGATAGATCTTTCCCACTACTATCTCGCTCGGTTCCAGATTCCCTTTTCTGGGTTCTATACCCGATTGAGTAGAACCATCCGTTGAAGCACCGGCTATAGAGGCAACGAATCGGAATGGAGACCTAGAAACCACCTCGCAGAGCCCGTTCGAGTTTAGTAGCGGGTTCCCCATTGACTAATAAGGCGTAAGCACCGATGAGAAACACCCACCTCCCGGCTAACTAAGTAATAGCAACCTCGATCCGAGAGAGTAGCCCGACTAGTCGAATGTTTAGTGCTTAACCGAACTGAACCAACCGCGAATCCTTTAGTTTCAGGCAGATGCGTTCAAAAGTACTATGATGCTGCTTGCTCTGCTGGTAAATCAACTGGCTTTGGATATGGAACTGGATCCATTCGACGAATGACTGATGGAACTAGGTCCACCAGTTAGTAGGGCGAGATCGGGCACAAGGTGAATCCAATCAGATCACTCCAGAAATCGAGGAAACATTTCAGAAGACCAAGCCCCCTCGAATTCAAGACATCCAACTCCGAAACCCTACTGATTAATATCGTCAATAACAGGTGCTTCAACGCGCACAGGTTATGCAGCAATCTCTCCGGGTTCAACTGATTAAACCAGATAATCTGCTACTGCTAGCTAAGCACCTGATGAAACTTCAACTCCCGCCTTCGCTGCTATTGGTTCGGATGCGTAAGAAATTACTGCCTTTGTCTTAGCTGTTGTTTCCATTACTTTGACCTTTGCTACTGGCTGTGCTTCTATGGGGTCATTTACAGCAGGGGTTGAGTAAACAAGGTAAAGAACTAGCTTTGGAACTGGGAGTGGGTGCTTACTTTACTACTGCTTCACACGGAACCGTAATTGGATTTGCATCACCCGTGATCGAATCCATACCCGGAGAAAAGAGTAGCCCCAGGAACGGGAAAGGGTACAGGGTCAGGATTAGGCTCCACTTTGGCAAACCCAGAACCAGCCATCCTTCTATGCCTCTGCCATTGTTTGTTACTCCGTGGGATCTAATGATTCAAGGTCAAAACCAAAACTTATTCTCTGGCTACTGGTGGATCTACTCCTACTACTAAGGGCTCTGGATCTCCTGCCTTTCTTCCTACTGCTTCTGGTTTCGGGTAAACTGCTACCCTTATACAAGTGATGTTGGATCTTGCTAGGGAACTGGAACTGTTACTCGATTGACATATGCATCTGTGGGCACGGCATCTCCAACTCGCTCTGTGTCTCGATCAGATGCTGACTAAGCAATAGAAACTGGAACTGTTGCTACTAGGTCAACTGAGTCAATCCAATCAATTCAGTCAACTGGGTCAAATGCAATTGGTACCCTTGCTCTAGTTCCCTCTGCTTACACTTGGTCAATTTGGTAAACCGCTTCATCTGTGTTCGATCTGAATGAATAAAGTCAAGTAGGCGCCCCTTCCAAGCCTAATCACTAACACCCATCCTTCCAAATTGATTTACTAAGAAATAAGCGTTTATCTACCAACCCGTTATCGTTTGACGCTTTCAATCAATGCACCGTAAAACTAGATGGTAGTTAGTTTATATAGAGTTAGATCACTCAGAGTAGTTATAGTGCCCTCCCACCATCTGTCTGTGCTTTCATTCCTCACTCGACTCAATCAAATGGGTATGCCACCATTTATTCCTTCAAGAAATACCTTCTTTCAAGACAAGCCTTCATGCGCATACTTCGCTTTGGTTGGGCCCGGGCCTGCCATACCATAGTTGATTGAATAGTTGGGTGGCCTTTATTTCGAGGTTATTCTATCTGTCTATCTCAACTGGACTGTGCATGGACGAGCAACAACAACTACTCACTCCGAATGGTTGTAAGCTACGGCTGACTTGACCAGTACTGAGACTGACCTGTCTAAATAGAATGGGGTTTTTGGGCACTCACTTGCCCCGTTTGGTTACCTTTCCCCTATTCCGGTTGGATCTCCGGAGCTGCTGCTACTTCCCGGTGGGACCAACGACTACTCCCTCTGGACTTGTTCTCTCTGCCTGTGATAGAGAAAGGAAGGGCCTATTTAACTAACCTCCAACGAATCTATCAATGTCTTGTTCACCACATTTCGTTTATTCTGGATTTGCGCTATCCCTTCTATCATCAGTGGGAACTGTACTCGAGAAATCCCCGGATCTCCGGTCAATCAAGGAGGTGAACATAGTTCCAGTGAGAGCTCTATCTAGTTCTTGTGTTGGATGGGAAGGGGTATGTATGCAAGGATGGAAAGATCAAGCAGAGGCGGAATAGCGCTAGGGTGGGCCGTGGACCCCGGGATCTGATCATCCAAAAGATCCGAGGAAATGGCAGGGAGTTGGGTTCGGTTCGGAAACAGACTAGGGGTAGGCCCCCCCTAATCCTGCCCACGGGCCACTTCAGGTTGTCGGTGTTGCCTGGGTTCCAGATCGAGGATTCCCACTCCGTGCCTTTCAATGCCCCCTACTCAACTATAGTCGGGGGCCCCCTTATCTTGTTCTACGCCGGCGCTATCGTAGTTCTCTCCATAGAGAGGAAACCAGAGTCAAACATGAAATACCTGCTATCATACAGCGCAGCTTTGAATTGATTGCTCGCGATATGCATTGACGTGATAAATACTGCACTCGTCCTCCCCGGATTGGAACGAGGAAGAATCATCTCTATTCGCAAAGCAATTCACCTTCGTTATGAACTAATATGAAGCATGTGGAGATGCATGCATATTATTTGAGACAATTGGTACAAGAGAAAGTTGTGTCTCTTGTTTATTGCAGGATAGATGATAAGATTGCTTATCTATTTAGGAAGCCATTAACAGAATTGAAGTATGTGAAAATTTGGGCCTTGCTTAGGATTCAGGAAGATACAATTATCGGGGGGTGTACAGAGAGAATTCTACCTCTTGAATCTCCAAAGAGTTGTGCTGATGAGGGGGGGTGTAAGAACAACAGGTTCATCCCATCTATGGACCCCTTCGATATAGTAAGTGTAATCCCGTCGACTGTCGAAGGTCTACTGGGTAATTGACTGGATAGTTGACTGGTCAGACCGACTAAAAGTGGTCCCGACCAAGTCTAGCAAGAAAAGCTGGAGATCTGGGCACACCTAATGTGATCAGAGTTTACTATGTCCTCCTTATCTTATGGGAGTTAGTTATGCTTTGGTTTATATAGAGATGATCCTATGGATCGATCTATTAATGAATGGAAAATACATGTTGAGCTATGCTCACGGTGTCTATCGACACCACCTCTTCTTGGAATTCATTGTTATTCACTTGTACAATTCCTTGGTTCTCCAACACCTAGAAGGGGGGAAATATGTAGAGTATGGATTTAACACCTTAGCACTCACATAGACCTACCCACTAGGGAGGCTGCAGTGTGACCCTCTTCTATGCCATGTCCTTGTGTTACCTACCTAGTGATGACACAATATCTCTCTACCATCCTTCTGTGCTGGACCACCTTCCTTAAGTTCCCCTATGTTAGTATAGATATATGACTTATTAGGGATGTCTAGTGCTTGGGTAGGGTTCTTTGCTGCCTCCCATTGCTTTCTATTTGACCCTTGGCCATCGATATGGTTCACTTTGACCCTTAGGGCACTTGCTTGGGGTATTTCTTCACTCTATGGGTTCATCTACCTTGACTCGTTTTTCTAGTTCACACACTTTCATATTACCCCTCCTTACTGCTGTATTTATGCCAATGCACTTTCTAATGATTCGTAAGCAGCAGGGTATTTAAGGAAATTCCTTTATAGAGAGGAAAGATAGATTTTGAATTAATATCAATGAGTATTAATAACCCATCCTTTTATTGAGTAACGACAATAATAATATCTAATTTTCGGGAATATTTCGTATTGGAGATATGGAAATAAGAAACCATACTCCTCGGACTCGGATTTATCCTTTCGATTATGAAGTATTATTCGTCCAATACAAACAATTTAAGTAGATCCTCAGCTCAGAGGGAGAAGATGGATTATGGGAGTGTGTGACTTGAACTATTGCTCAGGCCGTGCAGATACATTCTTCGATCTGCCTTATAAAGATTCATAAGGAAATGTGTCTCTGTCCCAATTTCCTCATCAGAAATGATAAGTTTAGAACCTGGGTAAAATACTGGTCGGTTTATTCTGTTCCAAGATAATTATTTCTATTATCGAATCCGAATTAGGAAGGGCTCCATGAGATCTGTTGGCCATTTCAGGCCACTTCTTCTGAAGTTGAAAAGGGTCAGTTGTACAGAGGTTAATCAGAGAGGGATGCAGTCAAATTTTGGATTTCCAGTGTGTTTCTTTGCCATCTAAGTAACAGATCAATTGACATATCCTCAGAGTTAAGCAATCCCCCCCATTATCAGTTAAGCAATCCTACCCATGACTTCCATCCTCAGAGTTAGAATAAAGACCCCCTGTTCAGCGAACTTCTCCAAGTGCAGAGCCGACCTTGGTGAAAGGCTTCTATCTAAAGGTTCCTTCCTGGTTCAAGGAGGGTTGTTACAGGCGGCAAGGAGAAAGGCACTCAAGCCCAAAGCAATCGATCCCATCCGTCGTCCTATCATAGATAAATGATATGAAATGCCAAAATGTATAGATAAAAAAATCACATTCATTCGCCCGAAAGGTGATATGCCAGGGACCCTCTAAAAAGGAGTTTAGGATAAGGGAAAACAAGAAATGAGAGGACCCGTAGGAACTCGCCCGAGGTACGAGGGTGATATTTTGAGGGATTAATCCTAAGTTTTGGTATAAGGTGTGATATCCTGTAAAAGCTCTATAATATGGTTAGTATGTATATTTATATTACGTCAACTCTGAAATCTACCATTACGCTCTATTCACTTATAGCTCTTACTCTTACTTAGATTACACTAAACTGTTACTCTTATCACTTGCTGGAGTAAGGTCTACTAACTGTAGAGTAAGGTACTATAGGTAGATCGAGGGCTGTCTGTGTGTCCGTACTGATCCGGTGGGAACACTTCATGCATGGGTTTTCAGGTGAATAGGTGCACCATCTCACACTAGTTCACTTTTTCCCCTATGTCCGCTCTGGACTTCTCTTGGCCAGCATCCGTATCAGAATCAGAATCCAATCAGTATGCACCTCACACACTCTCGATAATGGGTTAATTATTTCACGTAGGAACTTACGGCAAGCTTGAAGGGACTACAATCCATAGGGCTAAGACTTATTATTCTTGGCATCGACTGCATCGACATTGACTCTTGGGATCGACTCTAGGATCGCCGCCTCTTTGGGAATCTGGCTTGGGTACTATGCCAAGGTACTATGAGAAGGGTAGGTACTTAATGGGGACTAAAGACTATCGGCTATTGGAATGCCCTATATAAGTTATATATGATTGGCTATGACCAGCCGGAATAGTTCTTCTCTCTATTTGAATCTTTAGACTATTTAGCTTATGCTAAGTTCCTATCTCCATAGTTATTCTTTTCGCTTTAGCTCAGCTAAGAAGTTCTCCAGGTAAGGTTCTCCAGGTAAGGTCCGTCTAGTCTTCATTGTTCTGTCCGTGGGAGGCCTATTGGGAAGAAGTTGCCTGTGTCCGGTGGGGAGCGCTTTTCTCGTAAGATGGGGCGGTTGTCTGTAACGCCTATCCGGGAAGATGGATCAGTTTCTCAGCTTGCATTATATACGTAATTATACACCGTGCATAATCAACTTCTTTCTCACGTTGCACCATAAATAAAATGAATCTATCTTCTGGTGTCAACTTGGCTTGGCTGTTGATGAAGGCATAAGGTGAAAGGTGAAAGAAAGGCTTGGTGGTCTCTAGGTAGAAGGTTACAGTTGCTGTAGCCTTAGAGTCAGTTCCATAGCAGTAAGTCCATGCAGTAGAGACACTTGCTTCAGTACTTACTAGCGGTAGTCCATTGAGTAGGTTCCATACTGCTGCCTTAAGCCTTAAGAGTGAAAGCCTAAAGTCTCCATTCTTTTAATTATATTTGATTACTAACGAGATTATCCACACTAATCTCTCTCGTTCTTCTTTTTGCACTCAACGGTTCCTCTCTCTCATTCATTAGAAATGATATTATGTATGCCCATTTCCTTTTTCCCTATTATAATATATAGAGAGAGAAATATATGTATATATGAGATTATACGATTATCTTAGAGAATAATAGGTAGGTATAGGTATATATAATATATGTTATTATTCTATTATTAGAGGGTAGGGACTGTGTGCTGTATGTTCCGTGCCGTGGTTCTGTTTATTTGGCTATAGGTTGACTGTCTAGAGGTTGATTGGCTTCCGGTGATAGACTCATGGCATCCATCAGTGGGATCGATAGGTGGGCTCTTGTGATTTCATGGCATCTGTTGTATCAATTGGTGGGGGGGCTAAAGTGATAGGCTCCTGGCAAAAGGTTCCAAGGCTGATGGCTTCTCTTCCTTCTGTTGTATTTGGCTTGGCTCCTCGAATGGGTAAAGATGAAATGCAAAAGGTGAGAGGCTAAGGCAAAAGGTTTACAGGTTCTTGGCTCTTGGAAAAAAAAGGTTTATGGATTCAATAGAGGTTATTTAGGTATGGCTCTGGGCTAGTACTCCTGGCTAGGACTACCACCGGCTATTATTCATTCGTCTGTCCGTTGGAACCCTTTTCGAAGGACAGGGGAACTTGTTTCGAGGTGGGTATCATAATACGACTCGAAGTAGCAGAATGAGCTGTCGATGGGGCGCTTCTTCTCCTAGATAGGTCAGAGCAGTGACTCGCCTTGAGGAAGAGCTCCTGGGGATTTGCTTTTAGGCACCAACCGATAACCAGTTTCCGGGTATCTAGTTCAAGTCGATAGAACAACAGGAATAGGATTCGTAGAAAGAGAGAAGTCGCAATGACTCGCAGAACAAACTTCCCCTCGAGTTGGCTCAAAGGTACCAACCGATTTCCCACTTCCGGTTCTCGAGCAAGCAAGCGAAGGTCCTATCGGGGAGAGGACCAAGCGATAGGAGACAAGTTAATAGGTAGTTAGTTGGAAGAAAGAAAGAAGCAGTCGTTCAGTTTGAAGAAGTAAAGCTTTGGTAATCCGCTTCGGCACCAGCAAGACTGTTTTCCAACTGTTGAATTCGATCATGGTGGATGTCCAACCGGAATGGGAAAAATGACTGCACCCGGCTCGCCGCAAGTGCTCGATCCGAGATGGCTCCATCAAGTAGTTCTCCCGTCCAATCGGGAGGGAGTGAAGTTGTTTCATTGTCATGCCAAAAGGTCCCTCCTCCCATTCAGATCCCGCCTGGAAAGGTTTAGTAGACGGGATTCAATCCCATGAGTAGTTGAACGCATGCTTCCTTTCCAACCTTTATACCCGGACGATGGATAGCCGCCCGCGTTTAGCTGCTGATGAGAGAAACGACCTACCCGGTGATGGAAATGAGACTCGATCCGATCGAAGATTAGTTATGCTTGGCTTTTCTTCGAGTTGCTCACCGAGCGAACGGGCGGCAACTGCCTCTGTCGGGCATGCCAACAGAGATTAAGGAAAGGAGGGACGGGCTAGCAGTTATTAGTTCTTCACCGGGTGGCAGGGAATTAAACTACTCCTGTGATAGCAAAGTAGAGAGATTAGTTAGAGCTGGGGGCAGGCCATCTATTCCTGCTTTAGTTTATCCAAGATGCGTTAGATCTGTTCCTCGTTCGAGGTGGGAGTAGGAGTAAACATCCAGTATGCAGAATTATCCCAAATATGCTAGGAAGGGGATGCCAGCAACTAGCCGAGCAAGGGCATCTGATCTCAATACGAGTTCATGCGGGCATGGCAGTTACTATAGCTGGAAATTGATTGCACTCCTCTTAGAGGTGGGTGGGCCAACTAATCTATCTGAGGGATAGGCAGCTTAGCCAATAGGCTAGGTTTATGAGTAGGAAATAGCAGCTAGCTATATAGGCCATCCTTCCATTCGTCATTTCCGGAAGAAGGCTGAGTTGGCCTTATCAGTCCTTCTTTGATCAATGGTAAGTACGGCGTATCCTCCGGGAGCGAATCAAGCTCAACCATTGGTATTAGAATTAGCAGTTGCTACTCATCGGTCCGATGCAAGGCAATAACGAGATGGGATGGACGGTTTCTTCTTTCTTGGAACTGAGGTTGGACCAGCTCCTCGTTCGATACTCGATCCGGTTATTCTTCCAGCCTCATCAATAAGTTCAGATGAGTTTATACCCGCGGCCAATCCATCCGAGGGAGGGGTTGGGAGCCTCAGTAGCTGAGGTAGGACATTGAATCTTTCTATATGGCTAGCTCAATCTTCTTCGGAATGGCAGGTCCACCTGCTGAGGGGAGGTATTGCAAGAAAGCAACCTACTCTCTTCAATAGGAACAGAATCAAGAGCAGAATCAGGTGGATCATCGACTGGATCAATATCAGAATAATAATAAACTACTGAAACTGGATATACTGCTGGATTTACTTCTAGCTATGCTATTGTATCTACTTCTGGGTCTCGATCTGAAAAGGGGTCTTTATATCAAGAATCGAGAGCTTAATCTTCATAATATTCATATCTAAAAAACCTTAATCTTTATCCCGAAAAACATAAGGCTCTTCATACCTATCTCTAAATTAAGAATCTCGATCTCAAAACTCAGGATCTGGATCACTATTATCCGGAACTGGATCTCGTTCTTTGACTGAAATACCAAAGCCCGGTGCAGGCGCATAGCCGGTGGTGAAATAAATGTACCAACCCCTCCACAGTACTAGTAGTAGCTAGCTAGCTTTCTGGTAGCTTTGTCTGGCTTGGCTTTGGTGGCTTCGGGCTAGGTGGTGGGTGGCGGCTAGCTGGGCTTGACTTAGATGGCAAGATGGCTGGCCTAGATCTGGCTTCGGGCTAGATGGCTGTAGTAGTATAGCTGTCTTGGCTTTCTGGCTTGGCTGTCTTCCCTGCCTTCGCTCTTGCTGCCTCTACTGCTGCTGGATAAAGAACTAGCTCATATGCTTCCCTTGCTCTTGCTCCTGCCTTTCCTGCTACTGGTGATGGATCTACTAGGTATAGGTCTGGCTCTGATGCTGCTTATGCTGGCTATGGCTCTGAAAGTGGATCATCAGAATAATCATTTGCTGGATCGAGATCAACCGCTTAGTCAACAGCTTAATCGACTGGTGTACCTGTCCTTGTAGGATCTGCACCTGCCCTTGTAGGATCTGCATCTGGCTCTGCCTTCGCTCTTGCTATTTATGGTTCGGGTGCTGGATATGCTGCTAGCGTAGGGTCTGGCTCTTCACGATCTGAATCACGATCTCTAAATTAAAGCTCTGGATCACGATCTTGGTCACGAACTTCATAATCTTAAGCTCGATCTCGAAGAACAGAATCTGGTTCTCTATCTCTCAAATCCTAATCCCTAGCCTTTGCCCTAGCTTCTGGTTCCGGATCAATTGGATATGGAACTGAATGTGCGCCTGGAATGGGATCTAACCCCGCCTTTGTTACCATCTTTGATTCTACCTATGATGCCTCTGCTCTTGTTTTCTCCACTCTTTCTTCCACCCGGTCGACTGCTACTGCTTTAACTCGATCTCAAAATGTAACTAGTTATGCTCAAACTCGATCCGGGACAGGGAGGTATGCTAGGCGAGATAGTGATTCTAAAAAAGCAGGTTCTTCAACAACATCAACTGGTTCTTTGACTAGGTAAACTTGGTCTCCGGCTTATGTATTTGGATTTGGATTTGTCTATGCTGCTTCCTTTGCTACTTTCACTCGGCCAATGATGGACCTTGGGAAACATGGTAAAAGCCCGAGCCCGAGGATCAAACCTCAAAAGCTCCTATCATATATAAGATCGTAGTGAGGAGAGCCATCCATCGTAGGCATAGGAGGAAGACCATATCATCGCTAGTGGACACTAATCATTATTCATACTTTGCATCATGAAAGACGAAGCGTGGATAGATTAATTTACCCATCATGCTAGACCATGAAATATTCCTCATTTACCCATGCATCATGATTAGGAGGAGCATAGGAGATTAGGATGAATAACACAACATATCAATTATTAGGATGGATGAGAAACACATATCATCAATTACATGTTCTTCGCTATGAGATGAGAAACACAACCATATAAATTTGTTATATCGCTATGATAAGTTATTGATTTAGCAATGAGAAGTGAGCAAGGTGCATCGTTAATAACATTGCTATATATAGAGACAAATGCATTTTCACTTCTTATACGATGCATTCTCCTAAAGAGACTTTAAACTCCTAAGATATCCTAGATACCCAACTTGACACAACATGAATCCTGGTTCCTAATCTTATTGCTAACATATACTACTTGCATAACCTGGTTCCTAATCTTGTATAGTGATTGAGATACTACTTGTCCTTGCTAGTCTTTCCAACTTGTTAACACACGCAACTTGTCCTTGGTCTTGGTTCTTGGTCCTTCTCTTCTTAGCCAAGCTTGATAACAATGATGATAGGTTCCTGTTCCTAGCCCAGCTTTATCAAACTCTTATTGGTCTTTGTTCTTGATGCTCTATATCCAAGCTAGATAGAATTCTTATCGGGTCTTGATGCTATGATAGAAGAAAAGATTATGTATGGGTTTCGTTGGTTTCTTGGTTTAAAGCTTAACACGCGTAACTTGACAAACCAATCCTCTTCATGTCATGGCTTACTCCTCTTGGCGATAGGAGTGTGAGCCTCCCCTAGATTGAGGGGACACTCTAATAATTAATAAGGTTGGTTGGGTAAGTCTTAATGCTTACAACTTAGATACGCAAGGGCTCCTGGGCTCCTGCTGACTTATGAACACTTAGAAACGAAGCTCCTCTTAACACACCGCACCTGCTTTCCTTGCACCTTGCTGCTTGGTTCCTTTCCTGCTTTCCTACTGAACTTATAAACGAAGATCAGTTGTTGAATGATGGAGTTATGTATGCCACGGTGTATAGACTTCTAGCGGAGGAAAGAAGCCAGCCAATAACTTAGCTAATTAGGAAAGTGCACATAAGAGATGCACTTATATCTGATCTTTTAGCACTGAATTGATAATATCCAGAAATAAAAGAAAAAGAAATAGGTCAAGTTATGACCCGAAGGAGTAGTTTCGAAGAGCCCCAAAGGGGCGAGCTTCGCAGAACATAGCAAGCCACGTTATCGTGCATGTCGGTTGAATGTAGGTGAAATAAAGGACCTAGTCCTTGTCATGGGCACTTATGCAGATATCCGAGCCACCTGTAACGTGCAAGTTATAGATATGCCCATAGGATACTATTCTCTCATTTTGGGACGTGAGTGGCAGTAGCTCACCGTAGGCTACTTAAGATTTGATGGTCAATTCCTTAGCATTCTATGCAACCACCAAAATCTCATAGTCTGGAGGGACAATTACACAAAGCCTTATGTTGAAGACATCCCTCCGACCCCGATTAGACCCCACTTTAGAGCATCCCAGTACCTAACCCCATCGCAAGCAGAGAAGCCCATAGTCACGCCATAAATGGAGCCTTATTCCAGCCCAGCAATGCCACCAGAGCTCCTCTTTCCGGAGAGAGCGGACCGTAACAGCCAAAAACAATAGGTATCATTGCCCCCATCCTTCAGTAATACCAATCGTTTCAAAAGCAGTTGATCCATACGCAGGTAAAGATCCAAAGCTAGTTGTTAATTCAGTTGACCTAGAAGCAAAGATAGAAGTGGGCACAAAGGCATTGGCAAAGGCATAGGTTTAAGCAGCGAAGCCAGGAGCTAAAACAGGACCACCACCTCTCTCAGCATTCCAGGCACTAGTCGCGGATGCGATTTATCTAGAACCATCTCCAGATCGAGAGTCCGCAGCATCCATTCCAATTCGAGAGTCCGAAGCATCCCTTCCTGTTCCATATATAGTCCCCGGTCCTTCAGGTGTAGAGCACTACGATCGAGCAGTTTCACTCCCGGTACCAGAACTTGGTAGAGCGAAGGCAGAGTCAGATCCCGTTAATCGAGATTGATACCCTAAGAGCCAATGGTTCGAGATTGGATATACATATCCATGACCAGCAAGCACAAAGGCTATTCCAGAGCTAGCATCAGTGGAATAAAAAGGAGTTTCAATTTCAGTTTACCTGGCGTGAGCAGAGGTCGTTTCAAAGACATAAGCAGAGGCACCTCCATTAGTTTAAAACCTAGTTGACCAAACAAAAGCAGCACCTATAGCAAAGAGAGCAATGGCGGAGCAAGCAGGAGCATCGATCCTGGCACCCCTTCCCTTTTGAAAGTCACCCTCTAGCTCGTATCTGGATCCATAACCTACAGAGGCGCTACCATCAGCGGATCGATATTGAGTAGGACTGGCCGGGAACAGAGACGGGCTATTACTCAAAAATAGGAAAGAAGACTGTAATATTTTCTGTGCTAGTACCGTAATTAATCACTCGGTATATCCCTGCTAGTGGATCGTTCACTTCTCCTCCTCGGTTCCATTGAACGATTAATACGATGAATAATAAATCTCCTATTGAGAAGCACATAAACAGGCTTTTAACACCTAGTAAATGCCAGAACAGGGATTCCACCTAGAGGGAGAAGCTGAGACTAGAAGCAGCAAACGCATCGGAGGTAGATGACCTCGTTTACTCATCAGTGGAGCCAACAGTTAAGGTGGGAACATAGCTAGTTTACTTTGTTGTTGACCTAGTAGAGTAGTGACACTGGCATAGAAACTGGTCGGGAAGCTAAGACATAAAGCAAGAAGAAAGGTCCATTTCAATTTGCCCGCCCTGCTAAAGAGTTTAGTGCCCTTTTCTTTCCCTCCTCCATAGTGGCTCCGCCCCCTTCCTTACACATATCCTCTTTCGGTTTCTCTTCTCTAGTGATTGGCTTAGCCTCGTGTGATACTTCTGGACTTATATCGGTATTCAAAGGGCCTGTTACAGCGTTTTCGATCTTGGGGTATAGGTTGAGAGTTTAGGTGAAAGTCATTTTTTGACCACGCCCTAAGAGAGAGCGCCTAATAGAAAAACGACATCGCCGACGCATTTCATTAGGGGAAATGACCCATCTCCCTAAAGAAATAACCGATTATCGCCGACTCCCCCGTGTGACTCTAACAATTGATCGAGTGCGATAGTGAAGTGGGGTTGAACTGCGAGAGATAGAATCTTCAATTTGACGAGAGAAAAATGAATATGAACTGCGATTCAGTTTACGAGGAAGAATTGCTCGACCAACGGGAGAGGAAGAATTTGAATTTCCCTAATTGAACTGCGACAGGTTTCGATGGTCAATTTATCTCTATGAACCTGGCCTTATTTGTATGAAACAATATCCTTTGTGAGTGACTTGCTCAATTCAATAAGTGATTTAGATAAATAGGGAGGGATAAGATTCTTCCTTACCTGAATATATCGATTTGAGGGGAACAAATATGAGGGTCCTGGGAAGGGCTGGCCTTCTTTCTAGATTAGTTTCTATATTACCTTGGCTTCTTAAAGAGATGGGTGTATAGTAGAGATTGATCCTGGCATGGAAAGGTTTTATCAGATAGATTAGAAGGGGGCTGGAAGGTAGCAGGAGCGTTAGTGAGCCCAAAGTGCATCACCAACCATTTAACCAAACATGGTTTTTAAGGCAGTCTTCCAAGTATCACTGGAATTCATGCGCACTTGGTGATATCCCGCAGTCAGGTCCAACTTAGTCAAAAATTGAGCACCGATGAGGTGGTCCAGCAGATATTCAATACATGGTAAAGGATAGCGATTCTTTACAGTAACCTTATTGAGAGCACGGTATTCGGTGATGAGACACCATTCAATGAACGCTGGGGAGCCACAAGGGGAAGGGCTGGGATGAATATGGCCAGAATTCAGGAGATACTGCAGTTTCCGTTCTATTTCAGCATCTTCACGAGGAGCGAGGTGATACGCTGGAGCATTGGGGAATGAGTCTCCCGGCACTAAGTCAATAGAATGTTGGATAGAGCGAAGGGGGGGAAGGCCGTCCGAAGGCAAAAAGACATCGGCGAATTCATCAAGGAGGGGTTGTATAGATGGTGGGGTGGGCTGGGAATCATTATCTGGCTTAACTGGACAAATGAAACAAATAAATACGCACTTGTTCAGGCTGACCTGACGAACTGCATCATTACCAGATAGGAGAGAAGGAGTTGGGACTCTGGAAAAGGTGAGTACAAAAATTTTGCCTTCTTTCAAAAGCTTATAAGTATTATGGCGTGCATCGTACAAAGCATTACGCTGGTGCTGTTAAGGTATCCCGAGAAGTAGATCAACACAATAAAGGGGTGAAACGTCACACTCGACGGTGTACTGAAATGGCCCAATGGAGAAGGTCACAACGCAACGCTTGTTGACCAACAAACGGGGGCCATCTTTCTGTACCCAGCCTAAATGGTAAGGAGAAGGGTGTGGAACTTTAGGTAGTTTAAGGCGATTAACAAGATCTTGGGTGACTAAGTTCTTCTGACTGCCATTATCCATGATCATAGTAGCAATTTGGTCTTTTATCTAGCAGTTGTGGGTAAAGAGGAGGTCAGCAGGGAGCTGTGCAGAGTCTTTAGACATTAGCAGCAAAGAGGGATCGAAGGAGGTGGGATTGGGAAGGGAAATTACCTCAGACTCCATAGGAGCGGCTGATGACAACAAGCTGTCACCGGAATCGAAAGACTGTGGCTCAACATAGAGAGCTTTAGTTACATTTTGGCGTTGGAGGGCGCAGCAATCGGTAGAGGAATGTGAGGGGGTTTTATGATAGTGGCACCAGCGTCCAGATCGGGGAGAAGGGGTCAATCCAGTAGAGGACGCAGATGCTGCCTGAGATGATGGGGAGGTGGGACACATAGGATGATGAGAGTTATTACCTCTCAACACTTAAAATAAGCCAAGAGAGTTGAAGCGCACTGCCTGAAGGAGAGAAAACCCAGAAACATATACAAATAAACAGAAAATAGAGAAGCTTCAGAACAAATGGCTTAATCTTTATTCATCTAGCCAAAGGCCTTTTATAGATTTACAATAGGTCCACCAATTACTTAAACTATCCATGCACGCAGCCCGAAGGCTGAAATAAATTAGAAACAATGCAAATGCACGCAGCTCGAAGTCTGAAAGATGCAACTAACTGAGCTGGAAATATGGGGATGCACCCTTCAAGAGAGAGGCGCTTCTGGCGAGACATGCTCCTTGGGGAGTGCGCCCTCTTGCGACATAGCAGTTCCTTCCGGTTTAGTTTGAAAGCATCCCCACTTTCCTCCCGGTTTAGGAATTAAGCTACTCATGCTGTAAGGACCATCGCGAACAGGGAAATGTATATAAGTATGCCTGATGGCTGTGACTGCGAAGTGTGGATCTGCAACAAGAGATGTAGCTGCTAAAATAACAGGGTTGAGAGTAGCGCTGTTGGTGGAACCTGATTGCTGGGTGCTGCCCTGATAGGCTGCCAATTTTATGTTGCATGTGGTCTCCTCTGTCGTAAGGAGGCTGAGCCCATAATACGTGCGCCATGCTGTAACAAGCATCTGCCTCCAAGGTTCTGTGATGCTCTTAGTGAGAAGTGGCAGCAAGATCCGGATACAAAGCCTCGGGCTGTAAGTGGCATGAAAATATGGAAGGAATCCGGATGTCATAATGTCCAGAAGACTGAAGAAGGAATCAACATTGTAGACCCCCAATGTGGCTATGAAACCGATTACTACAAGGAACTGTAGAGGATGCAGCTACGGAACGGCTGAGATATATCCACCGGTGGTTGTGTCCCATGTGTGAGGAGCAGTTTCATGGACTGCTGTTGTGTCATCTGGATTTAGTAATGGGTGTATTGAAGAGTGCTAGTTTGGGCTACCCCCTCGCGGATCTGCAGAAGTAAGAGAGGATGCGCCCATTGTGTAATAAAGTTGGCTGAATATATGAGAGTGGTAGTGCACATAACAGTCGGCTAAGTGAATAGAAGGTACTCGAGGGCTGTCTGCTATGGGTGGCTGGACGTAATCGAAGTAGGTCTGGCGAAGAGTGCACTCAGCCAGAGTGCAGTATTGAGAGCTGGGCCCGATGCTATGATACAAATGTGTTTAAATGGCATGAAGTAGGGTTTGTTCCTTTGTCACAATGGTAGTTCTAGGTGCAAAAAAATAGGCTGGGGGCAAAGAAATCTCCCATCGTGCTTTTGTTGTGTTCAAGCGTGTGGCTGAATGTTATATGGGGAGCCTAACTGAGTCCCATGTGAGATAGCTATCCGTGCGCTGGACCAACGAGTAGATTGGATGGAACTGTGGTGGTGTAGCAGAGGGATGGTATCTTGGAGATTGTTTCTGTAGCATGGAATTCTGAAAGGCAGTGCTAGGTGACGGCGCATGGCCATGAAGAGAGGCAGTCATGATATCTTCCTCCTGGTCCGCTGGGCTTAGAGATTGTGCGTTTGCCATAGAATTCTGAGTTTTCGTTGGTGCAAGCCAAGGAAATAAGTCCGGCTTTATGGATGGAAAGCCCTGTATTTCTTCCCCTCAATCTAGCTAGCTAGCTCAGGTAAGACCGGCGCAGTAAGGGCCCTATATTTATTCCCCTCAAAGGTGAATTAATAGTTAGTTACTCCAAAGAGGCCTTTGGCCAGATGAATAAAGAATCTGTTTTGAGCTATTAGTTCCTTCTTATTTTCTGTCTTGTTCTTGTGTTTTAGTTCTAATTGAGATCTATTCCTTATCATTTGGTATCAGAGCCTATGATCAAGGCCTACTTTCTCCCTTTAAACTGGTTCATTGGCTCAACGCCCACCCATATTTCACTCATCAGGCCCAGTAACCAGGACCAACCCAATAAGGAAGACAGGCCGCCGGCACAGGCCTCTTACTATGCTATATTTTATTATTCTTGGCTTGGCCCCTCAAATACGCGCAGGACCTGACTGTACCCTTTAAGGGGTTGACCGGGTGAATCCCCGGAGGGGGCACTAAGCCTTTAAAGAATATCGAGCTCTTTGAGGGTAACTAATAAAGGATATAGCTATTTTACTAAATAATATTATCACAATAGAATAGGGTATAGCTGCTTCAGAAGTAAATACAAATTGTTTATTCATCATCTGACCTGCATAGATGAGTACAAATAGTTAGTTACACGTTCCCCCACCCGGGTTCGGGCAGGGATTGCTATAGATTGATTCCTCGAGTCGGCGAGTCCCTGGATCACTTGAGTTGCATGCCCGTAGTTTGCTCGCCCAGGGATAGGAGGAAATCACCAAATAATGAGTGTTAGATGCGCCCGGTTAGGAAGGAGACGATCTGGCTATCGGTTATTGGCGGGGATGGCGCGGCGAAACATAAATAGAAATAGAGGTGGGTTGGCTGGTCTGAAGAGCATTCCATAGCTATAAGATATGGGCCGGGGGGCTAGGAGTAAAGACTCTTTACGTTCTAGTTGGATTACTCTGGTGCTTGCTTGCCAGTCCAGGTGCAACACCTTCTTCTCCCCGGTAAATCCTTTATTTATGAAGGTTCTAACGGGTTCCCACTAGTCGCCGGATCCGGATGTTCCTAGAGCCGAACTATCCTTAGAGGTGAACTATCTTTCTCGTCACTCTATTTCCTGACCTTCTCTATATACGTGGTTTTATAATCGATTCTCCGAGATGATCGGCCGAGTTAGCCGCTTTAGCTGATCCTGCCTGCATTGGAGGACCCACCACTGTAATGAAAAGCATTACCAACTTGCCGCAATCTCGTATAATAAAGGACTTGTTACTTAGCCGCCTGCCCTGACTTACCGGAAATTCGTAGATCAATTGGTTGTCTCTCTTTTTATCCAGATAAAGAGGTTCCAACCAGCCGGAGGTTTTAGCTCGAACACACGGTAGGGTAAACCAATGAATCGGTAACTAGATCCTGCGATGATGGATAGGCAGAATTTTCTATACCCCGCTTCGGAAAACACGATGATAGACGGAGTTTTCTATATCCCACTCCCCCGGAACCGACAACTAGAGATAGTATGAAATATCCCTCTGCTCGAAGGTCTGGTCTTCGACTGGCAAATACCGAAGTTGGATGCTTGTTCAGATGCTTGTTCCGCCAGAGACATAGATTTTCCCAGTACCAATTATGATACAAGTACTGGCTAGCACACCTCGAATGGTTGGGACCACTTCACTTGTTTAGCTTGGGATACCAGAGAAGGTTGGTAGATACAAAGATGGATACCCGAAGCGATAAATCTAATTTTGAGCAATGAAAAAAACAAACTGCTTTTTCTGCGCTCTCCCGATCGTCATCCTTTTATTCACCGAAATCCCAAAATGTCTCATTTAGTTACAGGTGGGGTCGCTTGGCCCACTTACCTACTCACTTATTCTGCTCAAATAATCCTGACACGGGTCAGAGCCTGGAACATGCATAGGCGGACGGGCAATAAGCTCGAATATTGGTTTTTGGGTAGGTGGAAAATAATGAACTTGCGGAGGAAGGCCCCCTACCAGATGATTCACTTAAAAGATATCTTATTTTATTGCGGTTCCTCTTATTTTATTAAGGTGAGTGGAATGAGAATGCCTTTAGTATAGAGCCAAAGCATAAAAGGAGGATTTATTTCCGCTCCGGTGGTTCTCCACACGTAGAACCCATGTTTCTTGCTGGGCCCACGCCTTCCCTTGAAACAAGAGATTGATTATAGCGCGGTGCCTTACCAGTAGAGTTTAAATAACGACCAGGATGAACTAGGAACGTTATCCACGGGTGAGGCGGGCGTGCCAAGCGGGCGAATAGGTTTGATTCATGAGTATGCCGCTGCTAAAAAAAACCTTTTTCTTCTTGTTTTTGGGGTGGAAAGGAGGCAAATAAGCCATATCCGATGTCGAGGCAAGGTTTGGTGTTGGTGGAGATAGATAAGTATTAGTCTGTCCATAGTGCGGTGAGTCGGGCTAGCTCACTCTCATCATTAGTGAGGGTTCCCAGTTGCAGGATCCGGATGTCCCTTCGGGGGTGGATACGGGCAAGTAAATCATAATGGACCCGGGAATACACCAATTTTTTGTTAGTTAGAAGAGGGTACTCATTAGCATGGTTGATCAAATCTTGATTTCCCCGAGCGGAGAAAGGAACCAGCCAAGAGATGGATGGATTCTTGGGCTAGCTCACGAGTCAACTATTAAGTACATGGGAGTTGGTTACCCCACTCTGGTTATGGACGGGCGCACTGATGAATGGGAAATAGTTAGACTTTTAAATCCGCTCAATATTTTATCAGGGCCTGCAAGCACCACCAAAAGTAATAAGCTTATCCACCTCTAGTGCAATGAGTGAATCGAAGCTTACAAGCAAGAGTGGGGGGAACACCAGTGGTATGCAGGTAAATGAATGAAACTAATTTACTATGTCCGACTGGTATTTATTAAGGCTTGGTAATCCGAATACTCAGGATTTCTACATTGATACCACCGCTAGTTAAGCATTCAGCATGTTGGGGTGCACCGAGAAGAATAAGGTGGATCCTCCCCTCCAAAGGTAGATTCTGCCATGATTCCCCGGCTTTTGTTATCGAGACCACAGGATGAAGAAGAGTACATTGATGGGTACCCAACCACGTTGGTTGGATCGGAGCTAGCTAGCCTTTATCCAAACTCATTATATAGGCAGTTTCTTAAATCTGATCCGGTAGGTCGAGTAACCAAGCAAGCATTAGAGAGAAATAACTGGTTTAGCACTTCCTCATAAGTGAAGTTTGGAGTTGAGGCGTGCTCTTCAACCGGAGTTTGATGCCATGAGTCGGGTTGGGTTCAGTACTACCCACTCCATTTGTTGGGTCGGGCAAGCATATAATTCTTATGGATTGAGCCAGGGTTCTTAAAGCAAATGGATAGAGTGGGTGGGAAACACGTTTAGGTTAGGCCAGGTTAGGCTAGGTTAGGCTCGATACAGAAATAATGGATTTTCTCCACGGATGGGATGTGTATTCACCTATAGACGTATAGATGCTCCGACCAGAGCGAGCTTAACATGAGGCAAAGGAGTAATAAGCTCATCCGCTTCCATCTCCACCCCGGGCTGGAAATAGATACTTTGTTAGCCGGGGGTAGAAAAGTGACTTCAGAATAGCTTTTTATCCTCGATCTCGCTGTAGGATGGGTATTATAATGTACCTGCCCCTGGGATTGGGTTCTTAAATGGCATTAGTGCTTTGGGATTATGGAAATACCTAGGGTCCACCCGCTTCAATGGAGGACCTACATCTAGATGTATAGCTCCGGATGCATCTTGCCTTTCCCCACATGCCCTATCCGCACGGCTTCAGTCAACGAACGGATCACCTTGCATGCCCTGCATTCCGGAGAAAATAGAGTCTATAAGGGTTTTCGCTGCTCCCTCCGCTTGCCCGGTTCATCTATCTATTGGTTGGTCCCACCGACCGAATGAAAAGGAGTACCTCTATTTCCCCGCCTTCCCATGCTATCCGCGGCTTTATCCTCCCACATTCACCTATGTTTATAATGAGTACGTACCTAAATAGAGATATCTAGCAGTGAGTAACTAGAAGCTACGGAGTGGGTGCGTACGGCCGCCGACCGCAAAGAAGAGATCCACCCACCGTTCTTTTTTCGTACCCACGCATATACTTATTGTTGGGAGCATTCCCTCCAATCCATTTCTATTGGTCTGGGAAATGAGAGATAAGAACTAGAAGCAGCGGCGATTCGCCGAGCTCTTCCTTCTATTCTTTCATTGGTCAGTGCAGTTCAGACCTAAGCTATCTCCGCTCATTAGTTCTAAGGCTGGTCGTAGGCGACTGATGGTTTCAAGGTGTATGCTATCTTCCCTGGGCGAACTCTTCTCGATTAATGGTCGAGTTGGCCCTGCTTCTTTCTGCTCAAAACTTCGAAAAGTCTGCCCCCAAGTCGAGCACCTAAAGGAGCTTCTCCCGGCCGGATGGGTGCCTCAATCAATAGGTTCCCCGACTAAGAAAAGGCAATCGGGCGGGCGGGTAGGTTGAACTCTCACCCCTCTAGTCAGGCAATGAACGAAATGGGGAGGCATTGACCAGCACATTTCCAGTCTAGGTTTTAGGTCTCTCATCTCCAGGAGCAGCCAGGCAGTACTCGCGGATGGGATGACATCTCTTTCCCACTGGATTTTAGAGAAACAGAAGAGAGCTACACTCGATCGCCCCTCGGTTGGACAGGCAGGTATGGGTTGGACACTCTTAAGGTAGAGAGCTGCTTCATTTGTTTTGATGTAGACAAGAGACCTTGAAAGAATAATTAAAGAGCTGGAGAATATTTGGAGTTTAGCAAGCACGCTGAAGAAGGCGAAATTGAAACCCGCCCCTTTTCTTTTCATTAATTAATTCATTCCGGCAGGTTGTTGTTCGGTGGAGCACGCAGCACAAAGGCAGGTCGTTTTTTCTTTCGAGCTGACTGACATGTTTCAAGACCTGGCTCAACAGCTTCATTCGGAAGGTTCTTTTCTTTTCTTTCTCGACCTCGAAATAAAGTTGTTGAGCTTAAACTCGTTATTTATGCACTCGAATTTCCTTTCTCTCGCGGATTGTTTTAACGTATATAACGGATAGTAGACTGGACCTTTAGATAGGCCTCTGAGACTGGGGAGAGCACCGCTAGCTTCAATGTGATCGCCTGCAACCGAACCGGGAGAGACCTTCATTCCATGCTTAAAGACCTGTTGGATAGAGCTTAAATGCACTTCTTTATGGCACGGCATTCATTTCTCACTCGACTTTCTATATGGGCATGCACCAGGGCATCTCTGTTTGTCGGAGAGAGCGGTTTACCCTCTATTTAAAGAGATCCCGGTTTCCCATTTCGAGAGATCGCAACCTAATGAATCGAACTTGAAGGGAGAGATCAGGAGGTCGAGGGAGAAGAACTTGGACATTGAGTTATGCGCTCGCTTATTAATTCAAGAGTTGAGGAGGCGAATTGGGAGAGGGGGAATAGCTCAGTCGGTTAGAGTGCTGGTCTGTCACGCCAGAAGTCGCGGGTTCGACCCCCGTTTTCCCCGTGCCAGGCGAAAGAAGATTGCCAATATTCGTCGAGTTTCCAACCCCAACCTTTTCTTTTATGGTGCGCGGAAGGCCGGTGGTTAGGCGTATACCCATTGTTCGGAGTGTTGCTATAAATCCAGTAGATCAGAAGCCAAGGAAAGGAGGTAGATCTTTCTTTCTCTCTTTTCAATAGTTCAGGCCTGCCTGAAATAAATAAATAAAAAATGGCAGAAAAAAGATGACTTTTACTAAGCACGTGGCACTATCTAAAATAGTTTGCGTTGAATCGGTGGAACTCGCAATCCATTCATCCAGATGCCTAAATCCAACTAGATTTCGAAGCCACGTACCCGACACATCCGACCCTGGTTTTGGTCCTTTTTGTTCGGGAAAAGTAGCCAGATGAAGAAACTCTTTCAGATGGATAGATTTCGGGTAATCATTACTCGAACTATTCTCAACTATTCTCCCACCCACCCCTCATTCCGCTTCACTCTTGCTTGGCCCTGCTCTTATCATTCAGATGTCCCACCCACCCGGTTTAGACAACTTGGTTGGGATAGATGTTGCTACAGAATTGATCGAATGACCAGAAAGTAGAGATAATACTACAGTTTCGAAAGTGAAACTCGATCCGGCATGCGCCCGGCTATCTATCTGGAATAAATGAAGGGTTGGCCTAATATACTAAAGCAGTCTTTCAATTCAAATCTATCTTTTCCCAGTCCTCACCATTGTGACTTTTTAGGTATAGATGGCGGGTCATTAGCCTTTAGAATCAGAAAGGAGAGGTTGATCCAAAATTATTAAATTATGTTTAAATGGTGACATCCGCGTACAAATCTCATCAGTCGGGAAACCTTGTTTCAACCTTGTTCCAGTAAGAATTAGTCCCCGCCTCAGACATTCTGAGGCTTCCGCCAACAGTTCCTTTACGGGTCTTGATCTGCCCGGATTGGGCACTCCACTCACCACGGTATCTTAGTTAGTTCGGTAGTTCGGGAACGTAGTTAGCTCACATCGCACCAGCTCTATTTCTGCAAAACGAGTAAGATTGACCGGCAGTTGGCCATAGGTAACATTATCGCGGTCAGAGGTTGGTCCGAATCATAGTATAGATAGGACCTAGAACGACGTTAGGGTTCAGATTAAATGGTCGGATGTGTCAGAATACCCGCACCTCGATATATAGTTGCAGAGGCCCTTCTCCCTTAATAAGATCCCGGCTATTTCCATTCGATAAGAAAAGAGAGTTTGCTAGGATGGAGTTAGGTAAAGAAAGAATCTATATTGAATGGGGTGAGTAGTTGTAAGGTCGCCCACCATAACAAACAAAGTAGCGGACGATAGCGCTGTTTGACTGACTGTAAGGGCGGGACCGAGTATAGTATTGCGGTGATACCTTGATTGAGCTACGCGAAGCAACCGTAACCCAAAACAAGGTAAAACCGAACTAAGCATAGGCTATGCTATTTGGTTAGGTTAACCCTTTCATTCACGAAAATACGTCCCAGCAGGCAAGACATTGTTCCTTCCTTGAAAGCCTGCTTGCTTGGTATGCACTGGTTTCACTATGGAAGCACTGTTCTTTCGGATGATGATGATGCCTTTGAATAGGATAATGGTTAATGGTTCTGTCCGAGGCATTGAACTAGACGACGAGAACACCCAAAACCGTTGTTTTCGTGTTAGTTTAGACATAAATATCCCAGATCTGTTAGCCTAACCCAGCAGCAACCTAACTATTAGGGATAGGGAAGGCTAATCCTGAAGTCAAAAGCAACCGATGGAGAAAGGAAGGAAGGCTTGGGCCATCCGCCCTCCGATACTTCCCCCAACAGGGAGGCCTCGGTCTCCCTTCCTCGGCTTGGCAGCCGAGTGCCTTTCCGTGGGTGGCCACACCCTCCCTGTGGCCTAAACGGCAGGCAAAGTGTCCGTTCTTCCGGACGATGGCGGTTATTTGTTACTCGGCATCTGATACTTAGGGTAAAAACCACCAGCAGGGAGCTGGGAACATAGGCCCTACGGTAATAGTG
>Ga0316215_1000019_pt1 | contig 30341 bp, 16 predicted proteins | sample NRE5metagenome_FD_207796 | JGI IMG/M metagenome (GOLD analysis project Ga0316215, IMG submission 207796) | Spruce roots microbial communities from Maridalen valley, Oslo, Norway - NRE5 | ecosystem: Host-associated > Plants > Roots > Unclassified | place: Norway: Oslo | collected 2017-09-15
CGACCTTACCACTTGAATCAATTGCCATCCTTGCTCCAATACGCGCCGGACCCGAGGAGCAATCCCACACATCCAGAAGTCGTTCACCGGCGGAATGTTCCTATCTCTCAGAATCGTCTTTGCATCTATGCATTCCCCTACACACGCACGAGAAATTACCCTCTTTCTCCCCATATCAATTCTGCTGAACCTGAACCAGGGCTACCCGAACCAAGCTGTTGAAACTGAACCCTTCAATACTTCCAAGCCATCAATACTTCCAATAGCCATTCTCGCAAGCTACCTCCCTCACCCACTATAGCTCTGGGAATGAATGAATAACCGGGACTGCTTCTATCGTCTCGTACCACCGATCAATAGTGTCCAATCAACAGGGTCTAACCCGATCTATGGCACACGAACAAGCGGAGCAAGATAAAGGTGTAGCCATCTCAAGGAAAAGAAATAGGTCAAGGTGAAAGGCTTCTATCCACATCCATAGAATAAGAACTTCCAGGTGATATCCCTTCCAGGAATAAGAATAATAACTTCCTTCAAGGTTATATCCCCCCCTCAATGAATAAGATAAGGAAAGGCGAATAGCTATCCAAGGAATAATAACTTCCTTCAAGGTCATATATTCCTCCCCATGAAATGAATAAGAACTGAAAGGTCAATAGATATAGATATCCAATGAAATGATTAACCGTGCCAAGCATTCAATACATAAAAGCAATAGAAATAGATCTTCCATCGCTCACCACCTCACCCCATTAACGCTAGCTCACGAACAAGCAATCTCACCATCACTTGAACTGTTCTGAGCCAGGATCAAACTCTTTTTTTTAGTAAGTAATGCCAGAGACAGAGATGAAGTATACCAAATCCTAATTTCTATCTATATATATGCTTACATACATATATAATACTAATAATAAATATATATAGAATCAAGTTTCCCTCTCTCCTAATGAATGCTATATTATCTTATGCATCCATCCGATGCATTCTTATCTTAGACGTGCTTCCGGTAATAACAACACTTAGTATCGAAACTTACTAAAAATATGGGGGCTTTATTTCAAAATAGGAGGGCTCTCTCAATAGGCATTACTTACTAAAAATAGGGGGGATTATTTCACTTAGTATAGAATAATAGAACCCTTCTTTTGAGATACTTAGATATAGCTAAGCTATTGCCCATTTTACCTTTTCTGGTATCCTATTTACGGGGAATTCCCTATAGTATTTACTAGACTCTATTTTATATGTAAATGTAACCGTCCGAGACTCTTTTACGATGGATGCTCTGGACCTTACCTTGCTTACTTACTGAGCGAACCAACGTCTTGTCTCTCTTTCTTTACACTGACCCGTACTTGATGCTGTGTGGACGAGAGCTGGTTGGTAGCCCACGCCCCTTCTGTTTGTTTATCCTCATAGCTTGCTTTTGCGCATCCTTAACCCCTATTGTGCTCGGCCTAGTCGGGTTCGGCCTAACCTGAACCTTGGGCTTTTATGCCGGGAGGATGCGAACCCTTTCCTAGCTTTGTTATCTTCGTTAGTAAGGTAAGGTGATGCCAACAGGCCCTTCCCGCGCATTATATTAATATTCATTTAGTGTACTTTTAATATAGCCTTTCAGATGCTTTGTATTAGTCTAGTCTGCCTTCCTTTCCTTGGACGGCTCCCTACTTCTCTCTTCCTTGGACGGCCCCCTACGCAACCTCCTCTTTCTGTTGCTTGGCATAGCTCGTTTGGGTCTTAACCCTCTACAATTCTACGGTGGATTCTCCGTCCCCCCTAATATATTATCCGAAACCCTTATTGTGCTCGGCCTAGCCGGGTTGGGTTGGTCCTAACCTTTGACCTCGGACCTCGTACTTCTATTGGGGGGGGATAAGCCCCTTCCCTGGGAAGACATTGCTGCCAAGCTTGGTGTTAGCCCAACACCTCGAGCTACTAATGCTTCCTCAGATAAGGAGGAAAGGAAATGGCAACAGCAGACTGACTCTACGCACCGATGGAAGGCTGTGAATTGATTCTAATTTGTTTATACATTTTCGCCAGTTAATGGATAAAGAGGTATATTGCATTGACCCAACCAGACCTTCGCGTGCATTTTATTTCATAAAATATAGCCTTTCAGGCGCTTTCCTCTATGTGTCTGGTTACGGGAACAAAGACCTGGACGAGAATGAGTTCTACTAAAGATGGGATATAGAACCTGAAAAGCAAGTACGATTAATAGGTTTTACTTATGCTGGGATAACCAATCCTAGACGAGTAGGAGAGGTTTTAAGGCCGGGAGAAACCTGTACGATCAGCTGGTCTCACCTCATGCAAGAAGCTTTTGGTGACGGATGCATTGTAGTGCCGGAACCCGTGTACACTAGCATGCTGGGCTGAGAAGCCGTCACTGGGAATAAGCCCGCCTAGACTTAGACTGGGAATAAGCCTGCCTGCCATAGAAACTTGGAGTCCATATCATGGTGAGGATTGTTAGGAAAGAGAAGATCAGCCGAAGAAGTTATTACTTTTCCGCATAGCATAATAGAAAGATTTTCTCATTCTTTATATGACGTCAGTCGAGGGAGAACGAACATAGTGTCTTGGGTAGTGAAGACACCGCCCAAAGTACTTCGTAGAAGTAGGGTGGCTAGTATACGAAACGCTAGGCTGCTCCCTTCGACTGGGGAACACCCAATTTTCCCTGGGGAGATAATTTGTCCTTGACTTCGATCGTATTGAAGAAGGAAATGAAAGATTTTCTCATTCATTATTAAACGTATTGACTGCTTTCAGAGATAATAAAGATGAAAATATCCAAATAATTGAACGAAGTATTGCTTCCTTTACTCTCGTATTGACTCGTATGCTTTCAGATAGCCTAAAGATGCTCAACAACCTCCATAAAAAAATCCCACCCAATCATATCCTATATAATAAAGCAATCCCTCCCCAAGAATAGAATATATAATAGAGACCCAATCCCCTTAATGAAATGAAATGAAATAGATAATATCAGATATGGTTTCTCTAAGACAACCTATATAAAATAAAGGGTGACCCACTCACTGAGTGTAGGCAGGTAGGTAGGCGGGCATGACTCACCAGGTCAGGTTCTGTTTACATTTGGGTAGGCGGGATGGGTCCCAGGTCAGGTTCTGTTTACAGCAATCCGGGTGCTGTTTACAGCCATTCGAAAGATAATGTACTGTTTGAGGATGGCATGCTCGTAAGTAATATGCATGCTAGGGTAGGCATGGCAGTAGTGCCCGGTATCCCAACCCTCCATTCTAATTTGAACCCGGCCGGTGGGCCTGACAAAGCCAGGAGAGTCTTGTGCCAGGTTAGAAGGCCAAGGGAATAAGTGGGTCCCCGCCCTATTAATTCAGAGTCACTATGAGGAAAAAGGCCCCCCCACTACTTATTCATCCAGGGGGGGATACTAGCCTCATTACTCCCCACTTCGATGGGCGAGAGGTGCACCTAACCTACCAACTAATAACTTCAAAAATGACAAAGGATTACAATTATCAGTCTGAAATGAGTGGGCTGGAACTTTGAAATGCGGGCCCTTAGACTCTCTACGTTTGTATAATTAGTTTTGATTTATTCAGGGGCTATGCCATTTACCAACCTATTCCTTAAGGGCCTAGACCGCTCATTAAACCCCTGTCTTTTCCTCCCTTGTAATATGGATGAATAAATAGGGGTTGAAGTGAGACCGAACGCAACTGCTCACCTACTCACGATCAGCATCTGCAGCCTGCGTGCTCGGACGGATTCCAGTAACGAACAACAGGACCACGCTGCTACTTTGAGACGTAGAGGTGGAGGCCGTGTCCACACTTTAGAGACTCCGATGCACAGACTTACCAACAAAGTATCTCCCTTAGACTCTCGATGTTCGTATAAGTGAGCGTAGTGAACTGAGCCGGGCGGGATTCTTGGGGAGCGGAGGGAACTGAGCCTGCGATTCTTGGGCTGAGGAGCGATTACTCCACTTTCGTGCTCGTATACCGGTCTATTCTATTAGGTGTTTGCGCCCATATACATATTATATATCTAAAGCCTCACGACCCGAAGAAAGGCGACGTGATGATCATTACATTTGGCGGCCACCAAAAGAAGAGAATGCTTTCAGCCATTCATTTATCTGTGTCTCTGTAATCCAGGATTTACTCTTACTGGAGGAAGACTGCCGTACGAGCCTGAATCACAGCCTCGCACTGAACGCCGCGAGCCGGGGAATGGATCGTAGATGGATCTTACCCATTTACATCTTTTCGATCGAATCTATCAAATGCTGGTTCTGTTTAGATAATATGGGTTGTCCTGCCAAGATGAAAGATCCTTCCGTAAGTGCCTTTACGTGAGCTTAAGGGAACCAGGTGCCGACCTTTCGAAGTTTACACCCGTAGAGGAGGGGACTTAGTAGTCGAGGTGGGTGCCGTGTCTCAACTTTATCTACTTCTTATTTACGATGCCCCATACATAGAAACCCCTTGCTCTTGCTCGGAAATATACTTTCTGGATGTAGTCGCTGGTGACTGCTCCAGGGCGAGGATATGAAACCTCTTCTCACGGATCAAGTTGACTTCCCCTCCTAACGGATAAAGAAAAGGTTGACTCCCAAGTGTTACTCTTTAGGAACGAAGTAGCTTTCCCGCAGCGGGGAAGGGTTTTTTCAATTCTGTTCCAACAAAACTTAGTGCCTGGGCCAAACAAGGTAGGCCATCATTTCTCGATCAATCTCGTCTTTCTGGCGATAACACGGCTCAATCGCTATGCTCGTAAGTAAACAACATGGCTCACCCTCTTCTGGTGGGAACTTGGCGTACTGGGCGGACTTGGTGGAGGTGTACTTGCATGTGGACTTAGCGTACTGGGCGGACTTTGTGTACTTGGTATACGTGTACTCGGTGGGTGCCTTACGTGGACTGTTCGGACTGGGTGGACGTAGACTTCTCTCTCGTCTGGCATACTTCTGTCGGGTAGGGTGGAAACTTGGGGGCCATCCATGAGCCTCCCTAACGGTCGGGAAGGAACGAGTTACTTTAGGCGCGCCTTCCCTTACTTTCTTATATGAATTGATAAGAAGTATTCTATTCTACAAAATGATACAAATCGGTGAAAAAGTGCGGTCGCGGAACCACCATAATCTCACTCTTTACTCCCACCCACAACCGGGCAGCTATAGGCTTGACTGAGGCTAACGGGGCTTTTTACTGAGGCTAGTATGTGTTCTTACCCCCAGATAGTCTAGTCCCTGTCTGGATAGGCCCTTTGGTTGATTCCCGTACGGATAGGGACCTCTGTTTGGGTAGATAGTTGGGGTAGATAGTGATGCGCGATATGAGCCCCTGTAAGAAGTAGCGTTTCTTTTATCTTTTGCTATGCATGGTCCAGTCATGGGGTAGCTCTAGGAAAATAGGATCCCCTTGGCTTTTCCTCGATCAATAAAAAACCAGCAGTTCCGGAGTCTGTCTTCTGCCTCTGCTGCCTACTCTAGGTCATCAAGGTCAGCTGGAACAAGCTCTCGATCTGGTGGTTCTGGGTCATAAAAAAGTGCTGAATCAACTGAATCAACAGATGGTTCATCAACTGAATAAACTACTATATAAACTGCTAAATTACTGAATCAAACTCATAAGCAAGCAACATCTGGCTCAACAGAATCAATATCAAGAGTTGAATCAACGGAATTCGCATAATTGAAATAATCATATTCAACACATACCATCCCTTATTTTTTTTGAAAGAGGACCTGCTTATGCCTACTTGATTAATGGAAGTTTAACAGCTACTGTTGCGGGATCATGGCGTGGGAACTGCCCTATGGATTCACTACTGCATGAATACTTATATTGGAAGGGCTTGGGCACTTAGAGATTTATATTACCTTATAGCAGCTTACACGAGGAATTAATGAATGGTTGTGTCACCTATATAAACAACCTATAGTTTCAACATCCTTTCTATACTGACTCACAGACTTTAACTTAGAGCTTTGGGCGTTCGAAACCACTTGCTGGAGGAACGAAGTAGGTAGGCACTATTTCTCTTCTTGGGCCGGGTGAAGCCCGGGATACTAGGGATAAATTCTTACAGCGCAGCGGCACACAGACCACACCACCTGATAGCGGCGTTATATATTGCTTCGTGGGCCGGACTTCTGCTCCGCTCCTTTGGATCTTATTTAGGAAGCAGACTTTTGATTATGCCGTATCTTACTTTATGAATCTTATTTGCTTTCTTTACAACTCCAGACTTACCCTCTCTCTTCGCACAACCCCAACTACGTTCAGTGCTTCCAGAATCCCATTCAACCAACACTCCGTGCCTTATTTAAATGCACGTTTGGCGAGGCTTTTTAATTGACCCGGACCAATACCAATGGATGGAAGGAATCACCTGAACTGCAGGTACGGAGTCGAGTTCCCTATACAAAAGAGTTAGTTTTCGAACCCAGATAAATCATATGCCTACGAACCCGTCAAACCCAATCTTCGATTAGTCCAATGCGCGTTTTGCGAGGGTTTTGGATCGACCGGAACAACTTCTTGGTCCGATGGCCCACCTTCTCTTATGCGCGTTAGCGGGCACCCACCTCACCTTCTTAGAGTCGTTCTATCTTATCACTTCACCTCAATTATTTTTATGGGAGGGATCTTCTTTCGAACCTGGGTGCCAGCAGTTTGAATAAGGTTGAAGACAGACGACATACCCGTACCCATCCCGTTAGAACCCATTGTTGACATCGAATTACTGTTTTAACAAAGTTTAGACAGACTGAAGAGAAGGTTCAGGTCATCCAGAACCGCACAGGAGGACGAGCTTTTTGCTGCGCACCTAACTCAGGGGATGACATTGACAAATTCCTCAAGTTCCCTATACAAAAAGAGAGTTTGGGAACCCAAATGGAGAATATGACTTGGAACCCGGATAAACGAAATCGTTCTTTATAAAAAAACGCGTTTCAGGAGGGGCGAGGGTGAGGCAGCGAACTCTCGACCAACGGGAGAGGAAACGAGCCGCTCGACCAAAGGGAGAGGGCTTTTCTTATCGACCGGAACCACCCAACCTGGTGCCAGTTTGATATCGGGTGGGGATCTTCTTGATCAACTTATTATAGGTATGATTCAGACTCCACCTTATCTTTAGTTGTATCTTCATTCCATTCCTCGACTTTCGTTTTTATCTTATTTAGCACCCCACCCTACCTTTAGCTTAATGTAGGGACGGGACGGACTTGTCTGAAGACACTTATTTTGGATAGGATTTTGACTCACCCCCCACTGCTGGATATTATTAATAAACCCCGACCTTTGGGACCACATCGAATTACTATTACTCTGTTTCGACAAGCTTTAGGTTTCATCCATCCCTGTATCCTTCAAGTTTGAGCCCAGCCCACATCCATGTTCGGGGAGCACTTATCCCATACCCCACCATTCCCAACTTGGTTGGTGCCAGCCTCCCCCCCACCCACCTGGTGCTTCAATATGTAAGGGAATCATATAATGAAGCCGGTTTATATCGGGTCTTTATATACGTTATTTATCCATACAACCTTTGATATTTATATACATTCTATCGGGCGGGATATCATTTATAACCCCCCTTTTTTCGATTAGATTATGGAGACCCTCATCTTCTGTTTCTTATGCGAAGGTAATTTGATTCATAAAACCTTTTAGTTTTAGTCTTTGGTACCCCCTTCCTTTGGACAGAGAATGAAAGTTACAATTAGTTTGAGGTCAGACATACCCGTACCCTGAAAGTACTACAAGGTTTAATACTGAAAGAATCCTTACCTTTGTTCCATACCCCCCATTTAGTAGATTCAGGGGAGGGGTCTTCTTGACTCAACTTCTTATTTCTCTTTCTTATTACTGCGCACCTCACCGGTTTATATCGGGCCTTTTTAATGGCCCCCCTCATTTAGGAACTACACTTGAAAGGAAGGGCTTGTTTGGGTTGGCAGAACATTGCTATTAAATTGAGCCTACCTTGCTTTACTTATGTGCATGCTATAAACAACGTGTTAATTACCCTTTACTTTCACCGCTTGCCCTTACCAATTGCTTCAGCAGCTAGGAATGTTTTGTAGGGACACTATTTATCTTGTCGGGACGGGATGAACCCCCTGATATGCTTTTATTAATGAAGACAGACTGCATTGCTAGGAAGATGCCTACTCGCATTTCATGTTAGTACCTGTTACCAACCACCCGCTTCTATTTATAAACCTCTAGCTAGATAGATACTGCCTACCTCACTTATCCTATTTAGTCATGCCCCAAACTTACAGCAGCATTTGATGGAACGGTTTCCCAACCCACCTATTCTCTTTCCTTTCACTCCCTCAACAAACTTGAGATATATTCTATGGGGGTAAGCACTTACAACATTCTAGGACCTTTGATCGTGGGAACTCCCTTAGGGAACTACTGTCTGAACTTTCAGAGATTATATGGGGGTAAGCACTTAGACCATTCATTCGTATTTGACCTTTATATGCCTACTTCCTTTTACTCACGTACATGCTCACCTGGTGTCCACCCTTTACTTAATGCCTTACCCTACTCTCTTTACCAACCTAGATTTGACTTACCCAACTTACTGAGGAGGCCCCAACCTATTGCTTCAGCCAATAATCCCCTTTTTTTATAGGTAGCACTATTGAGCATTTCAGGCGGGCTTTCTTGGGTGGGCGCAGCAGGATTCAGATTCTTATCCACCCCCCTGCACTTGCTGGATGCTCAAGGGGGTTGTCGCTGCTGTTACCGCTATTTTATCTACCCTGATCTTCCTTTCGGGGTTCTTTCTAAGGTGTATAGTATTCACCTGTCGGGAGAGATACCTCCCTGTTTTGTCTCGCTTGCCTGTCTATCTCCCTGGGTTGATGGGCCGTGTATGGTGGGGGAAGAAGGAAAGGAAGGGTCACAGACAACACAGCCCACTAACTAATAGGGATAGTAGGTAGGGTAGGGTAACGAGAGATTCCCTGTCCTTTTGGAGTTTGCTTTAGGCTTCATATTCTCAATCCTTTGTAGGGTTGGAATCCGCTTAAAACAAGGCTGAGTATGGTCCAATGGGACACGGGGCTAGGGTTTATTCGGTTTGAACCAATTTCCTAGTTTCGTGTTAACCAAGGACTGTCAAGATATACTTTATGGATAGGTCCTGCTACTCGAGAGGATTTGAGATGCTTGATCGGACATGCCCTTTTTCCGATCTTCTATGATATCGTTTCCGTTTCGCTCCGGAATCCTTTCTTTCACTTTATTTAGATCCCGGTCAAGTAGATGGGGGTGATCTCCCGAACGAGCAGCACCCACATGTAGAAGTAAACCATCGCGAATAAAGGGAACCATACTAATCATTAGAATCAGAACTCACAGCACGAGCATCAAGCGCACCCGGCCATCGACTCAATCCTCATCGCTTGCTTAAAAGCTTCCCTCTGAGAACCCCATCTCTGTTGCATAAGTGGGATCCACGTTAGAGGTAAGAGTCCACCAATAAACCACTCCTTATGCTGAGTGTCATGTATCTGGTATGTCAGTCTGCTCATCAGGTCCCAGAATCTCTGATCATATTCCCAGGCGGTCTCTCCCACAACTTGCTTTATATCCTTTAGCTTGGCGCAACTCTGTTGTTCTGTCTTCAATTTTTGGAATTCGACTATGAATGCTTGCCTTACCTCGTCGAATGTTCTGGTGGTACCCACCGGGGTACTCTAGACATACTTCATATACCATTACAAGGCCCGACCTCGCAAGGTCGTCTGGAATTCAATTATCTTCGCATTGGAGGCCGTAGTATTCTTGGCACTCCATATGGCCTCACACAAGAACCAATGTTGTTCTGCATAACCATCTCCCTTCCTCGAAAACACAGGGGGTCGCAACATAGAACTAACCTGTACCCTAGCCATCCTGCCGACTGGTGTATGGAGAAACACAAATCCTTGCAAGCCTGGCTGACTTCACAGGGTTGGCATAAGGGAAATACTGCTCTGACTGCTCGTTACTTTCACTAGAACCCAACTGTCTTCTTGTATTACCTGTAAAACCTCCTATATTCCTTGAACTCGTCAATTGCAATATTATACTAAGATTGCAAGAATGCACACAAATTTCCTTACCTAAAGAAAGATGCGCAAGGGGTATGGTCTGGACTGGGCTGGCTCCCCTACCCTCAGGATGTACCATGTCTACCTCTTCTGCTTTTCTCTTGTTGAATCACTGGAATACATCCAACAGTGGCTCCTCAGGTGGCACCTTCTCGTTCAGGTTCCGTTTACTCGGTCCGTTATAACTTTCTTCGGACGCAACCTCTAGCTGCAGCATCTTCGACCCAATGTCTGGCGCTTTCTTCTTAAGCTTCAGTTGCTCCGTTGGGTTGGTTTTTCTCTTCGCGTTGGGTTAGCTTTCTTCGGACCATCTTATTTCTCCGTCCCAAGGAGGTTACGGCTTTGTTGTTATGTTGTTCCTCCCGTTCCTCCGGGGTCATGCCGCCGAATACGGAGATTCCCCAAACTCCAGCCTTTATGTCTGAAAGGAACGTGTATCTCTGGAGGATGGCTCCTCTACGCCGCCCTTCACGCCACTGTTGTTCTTTACGTCCCGAGCACCCCTATGGTAATCAGAAAAGACTGAAGATCCCTATTCTCATCTATAAGGAGTCAGTCGTCATTTTTACGTATTATCCAAGTGTAACAATATATATAAGCACGGCCTTGATAACATTGAGTAGAGCTTCTTGAAAATAAGGTCTCTGATCAATCACATAGGTTTTCTATTTCCATTTGATTCACCCCTGTGAGTGATTTAGTGATTTAAGGGGAGGAAGGGGGGTTACCCCACCCAATGGTTATAATGCCGCCTTCTCAAAGACGACCATAAGGAGTTGTGTCTTCTCTTTATGCTATCTCTAGTTACCGACATGATACGAGCTCGCGGGGCAAAAGAAAAGAAAGTGCCTTAAAAGCCTTATCTATTTCTGGGGCGTCGTATATTAAGAGCCTACCTAAAGACCATAATCAGTTTTCTCTTTATGCTATCTCTAGTTACCGAAAGCATACGAGTCAATAAATAGAACCTTCCTCTCCCTCCTACGTCGGGAGAGCAGCTTTGCACCTAACCCTTCCTATGGTCGGGTGAGCGATAAATCGATGGCGGCCCGATGGTCGAGCGTCTAAAGACCGTAAAATAAGAGTCTATTAAAATACTTACCAGATTATGGAGTTGTGTCTTCTCTTAAAGTAAGTTATACAACTCCTCTCCTTACAGTCGAGCGGCTTCGCTCCTCACCCCTCCTCCTTTGGGGAGCATCGCAGAGTATGATGACCTCCTCTATAGCCCTATGAAGGGTGACTAGATGAGCCATCACCCGGTCGCCCCTCCCTCCTATCCATCCGCGCACCTCCGTGCGCTCGTAGAATCTCTGCATGAGATCGTCCCCCTGCTATGCCTTACCCTCATAAGGTCGTGAAACGATCTGGTCCATGAGTACCACCTCTACACGTTGGACCCTCTCCCCCTCTATCCATGGGCAGGGCCTACAAGTGTCCCACCGTGCCATCCTTTCCTCTTCTGCCCCGATCTCCGAGGGCTGGTGTCCCCTCAATGGTAGAAACTACTCTAAAGCACATGCCTTAAAAATGGAACAGCAGGCCACCCCGCCATGTCTTGCTCACCTCATCATAGACATGAGCCAGGACATAGGCTCCCCAGCCATAGAGCTCCCCTCACTCTATCACCTCCACGAGAGCAAGTGTCTACATTGGCAGTATATCGAGAGCATGCCTAGGGAGTAGCCTCCCTCCCATGACCGCCATGATCACCTTCCTTTGGTGACCGACGATCATGTAGGCATAGCTTTCCAGCCTCAAGCCCATCCTCTCATCCGGTTGTCCTGTAAGCTCTGCCCTTGTCAAGGCCACCCAGACCGCGTTTCTATCCACCTCTATTTGTGAGGGTGTATGTCCAGTAATAGGCACCCCTATCAGTCTATAGATGTCCTCCAAGGTGATCATGTTGTGCCCCCGGGAACCCAGGTGGGTCTCCATGTCCCGGCAACTGGTGTAAGCTCCTAGCAAAGGTCCTGCTCAAATCGGCATAAGCGGAGCCTGCTCAGCCTCTCCAGCCCTGCTCCAAGCAGGATCCCTCTCTCTACAACTGTCAGCGGAGAGACTTGCATCCCCTGCCCTCCGATTTGGACAAGATTGTTGTCCAAGAGGAGGATCCAGAGGGTAACAATTAGTTTCTATCAGAGGGGTTTCATTCTTTGGGGCTAACTCCTGCGCATGTTCAGATGATTTTAAATAACATCATGGCCGAAGTAACCAAGAAATCTTATCTGAGACCTAGGGCCCATCCCCAAAATTGAAAAAGAAAGGATAGTCCTCATGATCCTAAGCTCGATAAGGTGGTAGTTCCAATCAAGATTGAGAAAAAAGATGCTAGTCATTTAAAGAAGCAAGTACTTCCCGACCCAAAGGAGAAGTTAGTAGTCCAACAGGTTTATAAAGTGATCTTGCCAAGACTACCTCCAATTCCAAAAGATTTTGAGGTAATCCCTTGAGCTCCTCCTATTTTTGACCTCAGTCACGAGCTTAGTAAGTGAAACATTCTTGTTCCCCTTTCTAAGTTAGCCAAGCCGCCTAGTCATAAGAAACATATTTCTGAGTTTCTAAGTGTAAAAGAGTAGGTATTGCAAGCTTATGTAATAAATCTCTAGGATGATTCCCCTAGAATTCTTTTGGGCCCTTCTTAGATGTCGTGAAGAGAGGACGCCCCTTTCTATATAACCTTGGAGGTTCATGGTTTGCACCTACATAATTGCCTTTTTTATTTAGGAGCCTCGCAAACTTTGATGCCCCAAGTCGTTATGGAGCAATTGGGTCTAGAAATCATAAGACGATATAAATATATGTATTCATTTGATTCCAGGAAGGTGCCTTGTATTAGAATTATTAAGGATCTTGTAGTTCAACTTGTAAAAATACTTAGGAAGCATGTAATGATGGATGTAGTGGTAGAAAATGTTCCTCCCACTTCACGTAAGTGGGGAGCTTCCTTGGAGGGAAATATCCAGCTGGATCTGTACTATGCCACTGTCCCAATTTTTTAGGGAAAGAACTGTAGATTGTACAAGGAGCCTAAAGTTACCTGTACTCTGAGTGATCTTGATAACCCCATGAATTCTCCATTGTATACAACTGATTAAATGGGCGAATATGTAATGAGTCTGACCATTGCTCGCTCCTTAAAGATCATGGCCTAGGAACAAGCACTTCTGTTTGCGCAGATACTCACTCTTCTTCCCGTAGTAGGGTATAGGGCGACCCCAGCTCATCGCCAATAAATCATAAGGTAGCGCGCGCGGGGATATTTGCCTGACCTGCTCTTTTAAGGGTCACCGAGTCCTAACCCAGCGTCTGAAGCCTTACTTTTCTTTAGAGATAGCCTGAAAGTTACGAAGCCCCCACTTTTGCTAATTATGCAAGTTCCCTAATTACAAATGCGAGTTCTGGAACCCAGATGGAGCATACCTGTCGGATCGGAACCCGTAGAAACTAAACTTTGATTTAGAAAATGCGTGCGTGTTTGATGAGGACCGGAGGCGCTCTCCTGAGGTACGAGGGTGAGGTTTTTGATCGACCGGACCAACTCCAGGGCATGGCTGGTCGTCTATTGCTTTATCGCACTAGGAGGGTCAACATAGATCGATCCGGGTATCGGGGGCAGCAAGCCATTTGGACGAGAAAGGGTCAATCGCTTTGAAGGAACCATTTGGGAGGGAATGGGGTGACCCCTATTGATGTGGGTGCGGAAATGGAAAGAAAGACAGCAGGGATTATCGCATTAAGCTGGACGGGTAGGGGAATTCTTGCTGGATCGATCGGATCGGACGAGCGAGGTGCGAAGCCGATTAGAATTCCACATTTTGGAGTTGGGACCATACCCCCTATTTCTTTTATTGAGTGGGTCATGGGATGGCCAGGCAGCTGGGATTATCGCGGAACGAACATGTTGAGACAAGAAGATCGACCCAGACCCCGTGGAAATTGAATGGAATGACAGTTCTTACACGCATGACAAGCTAAGCTTTTTTAGGCCCCAGACAGTTTGATCCCATAGCTCAAATTGAATGACCACATTTTTCTTCGAACGAAGCCGAGCCACTTTAGATCTGGCCTTTATATATTTTATTTATCCAGAAGGGTCTATGTCCATAAATGAGGGTTACTATGGCCGGTCAGTGTAGCAAGCCGTGGCAGGAGCGGTCGGTAAAAAGATCAATTCGTGTTATGTGATCTGAATCCTAATATCTTAGGGCCGAACCGAACAAAACGAAAAGTAGCTTTCACTACTACTGATCACGCTGATCTCGAACGAAGCAAAAACGGATAGCTTAGGGGAACGGCCGGTGAACGAAACACCATCGATAATCACATGAATGCAAAGTGCAAGTTATCCCGCCCCACCCTCACCAGATGTTTGGTTTGATCGGATGATCAACGGCGAGGTCATTGTCGGCCTGCGCCTGGAGGGTACGAATATGGTGGGGATCAATCTCGATCGTGAATCTTAATGAAATGCTGATGTATAATGTGGTCCTTGGTGCTGATCGTTATGGCGTGGTTCATAGCGAAAGTGCTCCGCTGGAGAGTGGACTGTGCCACGTGCTGATAGTATGAGCTGGCCGTCCAAGATCCATGCTGTTATCGTGCAAGATCTGGGGTGCGTTATACTGCTTCTTTTCCCAATCTGTTCCAGCTTCCCTTCCGGTCCTAGCTCTCTCTCCCTATATATTTGATTCTAAGTGTGAATCATCTGTCGTGATTGGGAACACAAAGCAAAGGGGTTCCTATCTAGGGGTGAAAGGGCAAAGCGGGACTTCACTCGACCGTTAACAAGAGGAGGCGAACATACCTTCCTTTAGCAGAGGCTGAATCCAACTCGGCATCTCCGTAACCCACTTCTCTCCCTAGCATTCCTTACTTCGGAACTAGAGCTAGTTAGTTAGGGGGGCGGCTGGGACCTGGTGGCCATTCCTATTTCATAATCGTTCAAGACTGCGCTGCGTGCACGTTCGAGCAATGAACTTGGGATCATCATAGATAAGAGACTTGGAATCACAGATGGGAGAACTACTGAAACTCCCACGTCAGTTGAAGCAACTTACAACCATGAATCGTAAGCTTTACAATGGCTTCTTGGCGGGCAGGTGAGAAAACGTAACCTATTCTTAATAAGCCAGCCAAGCCAATAAGGACAGGGAAGGGCTAATAAGCGAGACCTACACGATAGGGAAAGGTACGGGTATGAGACCAACCCACCATGATAGGCAGGGGGTTATGAGACCAAATAAAGAGCTGAATCACACACACCACCGAATAAGAGAAGGAAGGAAGGGGTACGGGTATGAGACCGACCCAACACAATAGGCAGGGGGAGACCGACCCAATAAGAGTGATTAATTTAGTTCCCCCTGGCGTTTACCTCTCTTGACACAGAGAGAAGCCTCGAACCCGGACGGCGGTGGGAAATTACACTCTGCTTGCTTGCACTGGCCGACTACTTGCACTGGCCAATGAGACTGACTGCTTGCTTGCTTGAGCTTGATTGCTTGCACTGGCCACTTGAACTTGACGGGAATAATGGGGGGGCCGAATAACACCGTATGTGAACAGGAGCCTGAACACTGACAGCGAAGGAGGGACCGAATGAGAGAGACCAGAAAGGAAGGAACAATTACCCGTATGGACTTGACTGAAAGGGACGCTTGACTTGAGACCGAAAGAAAGGGACGCTGGAAAGGAAGGGGCCGAATAACAACGCTTATCACGCCCCGCCATTCTACTCTACCCGCCCCAGTACGCCTACCCGCATTGCAACAAACAACACTGCTCGGGGGCCCTATCTGGTACCATCCCTACAATTCTCCACCATCCCTAGCGAGCATATCCGTTCCCAATAGCACTCAGTTCTCGAATCACTCTGTCCAAAAAGAAACTCTGTTCTTTCATCAACCAGCCTGCCCTCTGTTCTCTACTGCTCAAGGGGCTCTATTCAAACTGTTCGAATCACACCCAGTTGATCCTGATGCTGCTGCTGTTATCGAGATATCCGCCTGCCTTATCTATTTTCTATAAACCTCCTATCCCTTGAGATCTGGAGAAACAGCCCACCAAGAAGACCTAGGGACGTGAACCTCAAGTCCACTGTAGTTAATGTCTAGTGCCTTACCATGTGCTGTTACCGTGTGCCGCGTGCCATACCGTGTGCCATACCGTGCCATGTGCCGTACCGTGTGCCGTACCGTGCGGGTCTGTATCGATCCGTCCGTCCGTTGGACCGCCCCAGAACCAACTATGTGTGCCATCAAGCGAATCAATCAATCCAGTTTCCGGTGTCCACCTCTAATGTGTGCTGGTGCGGATGTAACTGAATGCATGGATGGCGTGGATGCATGGATGGATGCGTGGATGAAGCGGGCGTAATGGGAGACTGGGAGGATGCATATTGAACAGAATGGGGGAACTGAAAGCATAATACATAAGGTAATGGGGAAGAACAGAAAGGCGTAATGGTAGGATTGGGAACAGAAAGCGTAATGTGTGATCAAACCTCTACGTCCTCATCATGTGCCGTGTCATCCTGATTCTTGTCAGAGTGTTGTCTGTTGCGGGCTGACTGAACGCTAGACTGCGGGCGGAATGTGGAATGCGGACTCTTCATCGGGGCATTATATTGAGAATGAAGGGGGCGATTGTGAATGATGGGGCCATGCTATAAGATTGAGTAAGAGGGCTAATTTGTATGGGAATGAGGGGGACTAGATATTGTGAATGAAGGGGACGTGATCTGAAATGATTGGTACGATAGGCGGGAATGATGGGTACGTGAGATTGGATTGTATTGGGAGTGATAGATATTCAAGTAGAAAGAAAGCTAAGCATCGATGCATCAAACTTGGATCAACACTTGGATAACACCTACCTGGCATTGATACTTGGATCAACTGTATGGAGTGCATAAACACCTGACATCGAATCGACTCTTGGCTATCATTGACCTCCTATCCTGGGAATGATCTTAAAGCAATGGCAGCCTTAAGAGACTATCTTACTTAGTCCAAGCATTTCCGCTGCATGAACTGCCCTGCTGTATAGATCGCTTCCGCCTGAGCCTACCAAGTGTGATTGAATGTGTAAATAGATTTCATGTCTTCTTAGGGGGGTGGGTGGGGTCGAGGAAGCAACCATAGCTCCTCTTTTGTTCCTAGCTTCTGAATGTCATAATGAGCTGATTCATGGCTTGGTTGCTGTAGAATGAATGAAGAAGAGATGCCCGGGTCCTACTAGTGTCTTTGATTTCATGAAGAGATAGTTCCTAGCGGATTGATTGCTGAGTGTTGATAGCTGTTGAAGATAAAGAAACTCCTATATTTGGGTTAAAAATCCTATGGTCGGGGGCATCTAATTGCCTTCTGTTTCTCTCTGACGAATAGAAATAAATTGGCATGATGCGACATGACGTTTTCAACTCGTTGGGTCGGTTCAACTCGTTGGGTCGGTTCAACTCATAGGGTGTCGTCCCGTAAGTTCAATGGTGCTAGTTCAATTGCTGGTGGGACAAAGTGCAAATTGTATACGGTTCAAAAGGTGCAAACCCTTCCGGTTGACCCCTCCCCCGCTTATTCCAAGTTCAATAGCTAGAGAAATGTCTGGTCGGACATAGTAAAAAGAAACCCTTCAATTGGTGTTGTAACCCCTTCCGGTCTGAGATGTAAAAATGGAAGAGAAACTGTCAAAAATTCCCCGTTCTGTTCCTAGCGAATAAAGAGAGAAAATAATGTGATACACCTCGACGTGCCCGAGGATCTCGAATGGCCTACATTATCGCAGCCGATAGGTGGAAGGTTTTTGCGCAGTGGTGTTTCCGCAGCAGTAACTAGTAGTCTAGGTGGTTGGGTTTATCGCCTAATGGTCCTACCTTCTCCTTCGGTCAAAGAGCTATTCCGTTCATGAGGAAAGTGAGAATTGCCTACCTTGTTCCTTGTCCCATCAGTTCTTAAGGCAAAAGAGCATATCAGTTCTTAAGGCAATTGATCTCAGTTCTTAAGGCAATTGATCGTCTCTGTTGTGAGGCTTCGCCGATTGAGAATAACAAGCTAGCCTTACCCGAGCAAGCTTAGCGGTTGTGAGGCTTCGCCGATTGAGAATAACAAGATCGTCTGTTGTGAGGCTTCGCCGATTGAGAATAACAAGCTAGTAATAAAGTTCCTAAGGCAAGAGCAATTGATCGTCTCTGTTGTGAGGCTTCGCCGATTGAGAATAACAAGCTAGCTTACCCGATAAAGAAGGCAGTGTGTACACCTGTTGTATAAGTCAATGCCTACCTAGCCAGCCAGGGAGCCATGCCTACATTGATCAAGCCTTCTCAAGCCTTAAGAGTTATTGATCAAGCCTTCTCAAGAAGTATCGATCAAGCCTTCTCAAGAGGTCTAGCTATTACTAGGTTCACCTATACTACTATTGCTAGGGTACACACTCCAACTACTACTATTATTACGTAGGTAATGTTCCACTACGTAGTCAGTCCTATGCTCAGTACCACTACTACAAGGAAGGTAGGCTGTGCTCAGTTCCACCCTATTACGTAGTAAGTGTCAGTCCTGTGCCCAGTTCCACTACGTAGAAGGTAGGCTTTCAAGGTTTATTCGGAGGGTAAGGCTGGTAAGGTTCAATCATCAGGCAAGGAGGAAGGCAAGGTTTGTTAAGAGGCAGTATGGCGTAGTTTTCAGGATGTTCTCAAGGAGTAGTTTGATGAGGCGGTCTCAAATAAGAGTGTAAGGAGGGTGCAAAGGAGGCATGAGTCATTAAAGGTTCGTTCAGAGGTTATAGGGCGCATAGTGTAAGAGTGTAAGTAGGTCCAAATGAGGGTATATGCTTAGGTTCCCTAGGCTAATCCCACCCAATGCATAGGTCTGAGGCATAGGGTCCCAAGTAAGAGTTTCAGGATGTTCCCAAGGAGGATTTTAAGTTACCAAGGAGGAGGGCATAGGCTGAGCTTCAGGATGGTCCCAAGGCTGGGGGTAGAGGCAGTAGGGTCTAGGGCACAGGTTACCGAGTATATTCCCACCAAAGGCTGTATGTATTCTTTTTCCAAGTAAGATTGTAAGGATGTTTCGAAGAATAAGGTTGAAGAGGTTTCCAAGGCTGAGGTATGATGATGGAGGGTAGAGAAATGGATGTACAGGCTTAACCAGAACGTGTCTGCTTGAACAAACTCCTATCCTGCCATTGTTTAATATCTTTCCAGTGTTTAGTTGCACCAGGAAATACATGGAGTGGTAAGGTTGTTGCCCCCACCTAACTCACACTTTGGGGGATGGTTTCTGGATGTCACATAATTTCCTGTATTGCAAGTGCCGTACTGTGTGCTGGCGCCATACCTTGTGTTGTACTGTCCCGTGCTGGGTGTGAACATACGCCACTAACAGAATCCAAGCCGTTCAAGCCGTTCACTTAAGCCATTCACTTAAGCCATTCACTGAAGAGTTGTTGTTAAGCCACCCACCACTAAAAGCACAAGCTATGATAGCATTATATACGTGCGTATACAAACACAATAAGCAAAGCACCACCTCACACTCACTAGTTCTTGCTTAACTTCCGTCCCCCGTCTGTCTGATCTTGTCCAGTATCTGTGTAAGACTCCAATTGGTATCTGTGCCCGTGACTTACACACTCGAGGTTGGTTCTTCTGTATCGATCCGTCCATCAATCCGTCCAATCCGTCCAATCCGTCCAATCCGTCCATCCCAATCTGTCCATCCGTCCTGGGTGAGGTGTTCTTTCTGGGTACTGTCCTGGGTAATGGGTACTGAACTGAAAGCGTAAAGGTGAAGGGAAGGTGTCAGAGGGAAGGTGTCAGAGGGAAAGATCGTTCATCGGGTGAAGGCAAGGATCGGTCAGAAGTCAAGGGTAGGTAAAGGTGAGGCCAGAGGTATGGGGGCAGAGGAGTGTCAGTATGTTCCCAAGTAGGCGTTCCCAAGTCAGTATGGATGGGTGTAAGTTCCCAAGGAAAGGATGCGGTTAAGTTCCCAAGGATGAGGGATTAGGTATGAGTTTGAAAAGGCTAGTCCCACCAAAGTCTGTAGGAATGAGGTTTCCATCCATAGTTCCACCAAAGGCATAGGTTTCCAAGGCTGAGTGTAAGGTCCCAAGGAGGGCATAGGCTGTAGGTCGGAGGGCGGATTATTGAGGTTAGGTCTCTAGGTTAGTGTCTCTATCATTGCAGGTCCGTTCAGTAAACCGCTACCGGTCAGTGGAAACAAATCATGCCAGGTAGTATGTTATTTGTAAGGGTAATTGGTGCACCCACCTCACTAACACTTCTGTAGTTCCATGCCCTAAGGCCACCACTTATCCCGGCCAGCAGCATCATAAGAAGATTCAGTTCTCAATCCACCAATCCGTGGAACTCAATATAACTCGTCAGTTGTTATTAACATGAGTAAACAAGCGTGGCTCAACCTCTTGAGGTGGAAAATAACATCTATCTCTCGGGTATGATTGAACGCGCGGGTATACTTGATTGAACGGGTCCTTCTATCTCATCAGTTGGGAACCTGGGGTCCTTTCTATTTATCGTGTCTGGATTGAACTCTTATTCTGTGGTGAACATCTCTCTTGTCTGTTGGCACCTTGTCAAGGAAAACACCATTTCTATCTCGTAGTTACGTCTTCGACCAATCAACACCTGATTGTATCGTATTCGATCATGAAAAATTGCATATTATATATATAAGATCCCTAACCCCACCCTCACACTCACCTATGAGCGCATAATTCCCCAAAGGACACTAACATGTGCTGTGTTTCGCGTTTGAAGGAGAACAATAATTAGGTTTACACTACATTATGGGTTTACCATCCACTACACTCATTTAGCCCTTACTTACCAACATTGGGTCATCACCTATATTACCCTTATTAACCTATTCCTTATGAACCGGGGTCGCTCAACACTTCTCTTTTGACCTTTCTCTCAGCCTTAAGGCACTATTCCCTTCCCTTTGGACTAATCCCTTTAATAATTTCCGTCCCTACACACCAGCAATTAACCCCAGTTTATCTATTTTTACAGGACCCTAACTACTATCATCACAGGAGCACCTCTAAGATAGATATAAGCTATCACCTCTCTCATTCTTCCCATATACAATCTATATCTATACCCCTCGCCATACATTTGAATCGTGAAAGTAGCCCGAGGGAAGGGACAGAAAGAAGTGGGCTTGAACCAGCTCATCTCTTTAAGACGGAGTCGAATCAAACCTTGACCCCGCGCATCCAGGGTCCACAGGTGTTAATAGGTTTTCAATAGCTTCTCATTCACCAGTTTCATTTAAAGAAAATTCGTTTTGATTCGGTCCGAGGCAAGGTATCCTCATCCGAGCTACTCCTATGCATTTTTTATTACTAAAATTTGGCATTTAATGAAGGTTCCCTATCATTCGCAGGATGGATTCATTGGCTGGACTGGACTGCTCTAATACGCTCTCCGCTGCTGCCTCTAATACGCTCGCATACTCTGCTGCCGCTAATCCGATGGCCTCTAATCCGCTAATCGGCGATGGGCTGACTGCTCTAATCGACTGGGCTGGGCACTAATGGGCTCCGCTAATACACTGGGATACTCTGCTAATACACTGGCTGGGATAGGCTACCCGGATCCAATCCGCTGATCAACTCGACTTGGCTACTCAGATGGGCTTGGTTACTATACTTGGATACTCGAGCTGGGTGGGCTACTTGCCTCGGATACCAGTTGCAGAAAACAGCCTAATTAGCCGGATAAAAAATCGCTCTTTTGCAGGGCACAAAGCTCATTACCTATCGGACCACTAAAATGGATTTGATTCTTACTGAACTATAGACTTTCAGGAAGTTTACCTATGATAGCTTATAGCCAATACTCAATGCCAGGACTCTTTCCCGCTACTCAATGCTGGTACTTGATGGCAGTCGATCCCAGGTGGAAATACAATAGATGCCCGTACTCCATTTCCAGTTGAAATGCACTCGATCCAAGCCAAGAGGTGAGCCACTCAATTTTGGTACTCAATGAAGTCAATGCCAGGAGTCCACGTCTTTTTTTACGTTTTGGAAACGATGCACGATTTTACTTATTGATGCACCTTTTTTTATAAGTTTATGAGCCCATTGTTGTATAATTACGTGTAGAATGCACGCTTATAAACTGTGACCTATATTCCGGGATAGGCATTACCGCAGACAACTGCCCCATCTTCCCAAATAGAAGCTCCCACCGGCAACAGGCAACTTCCCCAATAGGCAGGTCCCACAGACGGAACAATGAGGACTAGCCAGCAGACCTAGACGATGGGAGGCCTTACCAGGAAACCTTGCCATTGCAGCCAGACAACTCCACCACTCACTAATAAAATATCTTATTTATAAAGTACAGGGCAAATGAATCAGGCCACTAAAATAGAACACTCCCCTGTTTCATCGCAGATTGTTTTGACCGTCATATTGACTGTGACAGGAGGTTGGGTTGGCTTTCCCCCATAGCTGCCATAACTCTCGAACCTATACACTCCAACTCCTACTCGACCCTTGACCTCTACCTCGGTGAAACCATAGCATAGCCCTAGAAACTTTACCCTCCACTTCACTTATCGCTACAGAACACAAGGCTCCACCTGCACTTTGATACTTGGCTTTGATCCCGCCCGGTTCGATCGAATACCCGGGGTTCGGCGCCGACACAAAGTTTCGTTGGAACAACAAATTTGAGAAAAAAACATTCTCATTCACGGGTTTTGTCTTATCAAACTCATCTTACAGAAGCCTTGACCGCTTCGCGCCTCCACTCCGTGCCTTTATCAAATCCGTTTCTGGCTAAGGTTTTTCGACCCGACCAACCCACTAATTCAAAACTTGCTGTTCGGCGGATCACTTTTTTATGCGCATCTCACCCCCCCGCATAAGCTTATGCTGCTGCCCCCCATGGCTGGCCCTTCTTGGAAGGAATTACCTGATATGCTATAAGGAATCGACTTGCCTAATGAACAAGCCATTGACCAACCCAGTTTCATCTTTTATTCAGAACTTTCTTATTGCTATGATTCAGACCCCGCCTTCCCTTTAGGAGTTTATTATTTAGACAGACCCCTACTTCATCTTCAGTGGAATATTCTTGGCTCCGCTCCTCGCCCTTTGGGACGAGACGCTTAACACTCCTCGCCCTTTGGGACGAGACGCTTAACACTCCTCGCCTTATCTTTACTTTTCTCTTTGCCCTTTCGATCCTCAACTTTCGTTTTTATCTTCTTTAGCACCCCACCTTTTGTTGGAATATGAGGACGGACTCTTCTGAAGACACTTCTTTTGGATAGAAGTTAGACCCATCTCCCACTGTTGGTTGGATCTTATTGAGATAACCTTTTCACCATTGTGCGTTGGGATCTTGGACTTCGTCCCCTCTTGGATTGATTAGCCTTACTACTTAGATTATATTAGATTAGATGGGCTTGGGCACTTAGGAACATTGCTATTTATATGTCTACACCCGGACTTTCTTATGTTCGATCTACAGCGACCAACAACCTTTCCTACCACCCTTTATATCACGGCTCACTTACCTTAAATTACTCATTGCCCCAATTACTTGCTTGACAAATCTTAGTAGGGATACTATTTATCTTGTTAGGGAGGTCGGGCGAATCCCGGCCGGATACATCTCACCTCATAAGTTCAGGCAGTAGTGAAGGTGAATCCATAGGGCTTTTTCCACGCACGATTCAACAACTGGTTGGTTGCTGTCCCACTGACTGACTATAATCCAGTAAGCTGAATCATTCATTCTCTCCCTCAAATCAGGAGCATGGTACCTTCAGGATGTTGATAGGCCTGAACAATGAAAAAGTAAGCCTGTCTAACCAATCCTTTTCCGAACACAAAAATAGAAATTCGCTATAAGCGGAGGTTTCGAAGAAAGGGCTGCTGCTGATAGGGGTTCTAACTGAAAGGGTCTGCCTGTCTCTCCTCTCCAAACATTCTGGGGTATTAAAGTGCTTGCTTGGCGAATTTTGGTTTTTGAAGTAAGAACTTCCACTTTGTTACCTGCCTTCGGCGAATTGCCATGACCTGTCATCCTTCCAGTGTAAGTAATAAGGCTGTATTTCAAAAATCCAAGCAGTTCCTCCGACGATCCAACAATGGGTGCCCAATGGAATAGGTTCTAGTTGGGGAAAATTTCCAGCCACCTCCCTTATCAGATGGACACCCCAAGAGACTTCACAGAAGCTTATTCGCAATGTAATTAAAGGGAGAGAAACCAACTCTGTGAGTTCTATCTCCATAATTGTGTCATGCCTCACCCCTACAGACGGTTCCCCAATCCTTATGTGGGGAATGTCCAACTAAGAGCATTCTGCTCTTGGGTTCATAATGAAGAAGGAAGGGCTACAGAAGCACAAAAACACAAAGATGAATAACTCAACAACAATCTTTGGATAAGGAAGGGCTTAAACAAAAAAACCTAGGGAGATACTAAGGAACCAGACAAAACTGACTTCAGATACAGATTTGGTTCCAATTCTTGAAGAAAAGCATAAAGTGTAAAAAAATTGTCCAGTCTGAAACCATGATAAGGAGCTAAATGGATAAGGGATTACGATTCTGCTAGAACAGGTGGAAAGTGCTATCACCTGCCCTCAGAAAGGTGGAACCTCACTCACCACAAACCTGAAAAGTTGCCTTGTTCAGAGCACAATTGTATACAGAAACCCTGAAAAGAATGAAGCTCAAATGGGTTGGATTAAGGTTCAAATATACACTACTTATCCACCCTATTCCTTCCTAGTGGTCTATATGAATAAAAAGATAGAAAGGGATGGAGTGAGATCGAGCAAATAGTAGGGTACCACAGCGAAGACTCCATCACTCAAATTGTAGCATATGACTTCAGGTAGTCATACAGAAAGCAACATTCTGGTCAAGAAGATTGAGCAGGTTAGAGGTCAGATTTTGGGAAATGATTTTGTTGCACAGGGGCGTGCAAAACCTCCAGTTTGGAGGTTATTATGGGCCCCCAATTTGTCTATTTTATGGCCCATACTATATATAAATTTTATACATTTTTTCCCTAAGCCACGACCTTCATGGAAAACATTAACACTTTTTGATGACCAATGTAGACAATATTACTTATGCTTATCTAATTAGATATTATTTGCTTAATTCCAAGATTGAATGTGATATGCTTTATCTTAAAGTGATTTTTTCTTCTTTTGCTATGATTTGCATATGTGAACTAATGTTGCCTAAAAGCAGGATAATAATGCGGGCGGGGATTCGATCCAAGACAAGCTGATCTCTTTCACTTATTACCCCATACCACCTTGCTGAATGATTTCTCAATTTGAGGGATCTTCTTCCTTCACCATCTTCAGAGCTGCCAGAACTTAGAGGCAGCCATAAAGACCTCAAGCAATTTGATTCCCTACTGATCTAGAGAATTAGAATTTACTAGGAGGGAAATCAGTCCTTTGTAACAGCATGCATAAAATTAGGAAGTTAAGCGACAGCCCCCACCAATCAAGGAACTGATCGGAGGTTTTAGATAGGACTCTTTTTAAAGTACAAATAGAGGCATAGCTGATAGGATAGGTTAGCTAGTATTGTCATTCATTTTATTAGTACTGTAAAAGTGAATTCAATTTTGATTTGAAGGCAGATTTCCGCACTTATCTTCAATGAACATTTGTTAATAGAAGAGCAGAGTTTGACTGAAGATATGAGCATCCGTGTGTTTCTTTAGGGTTCCCGTAGTTTCCTTGAGTAGGGCCCACTCAAGGGAAGGATAGAGGACCCCTTGTTGCTTTATGTTTCTTATTTCTTAATTTATGTTTTATAATGTGTAGACTCCTGTAGAAAACATAGTGTGTTTATGTAATTTTATCTCAGCAATGTCTTTACTTTTTGCATTTCCTTCTATTGTAATTTCATTCATGTACTTCCTTCATTGCTTTTCACTTACAATGTTCAGTACTTTTATGTTAATTCCATGAATAAAAACATTATTAGTGGTGTCAAAGGGTTGAACAATCTAGCAGCAGCACAAGATTAGTGATTCTAGAAACCTTTTTAATCTCACTAGCTTCTGAGCTTAGGGGTAGTTACCTTAGACCTTCATATACCTTCTGCACATTGTAAGAGGAGATAGGAGTCAAAGTCCTGGACCTTAGTGCCCAATAAGAAAGTTAGGATGAGCTATCAAAGTTGAGCATTTGCTTTATGACAGTTTTTAATTAGTCTAGTAATTAAGATTTTACTTATGTAGTTTGCATACATAGTGCACAGCACCTCATAAGTTTGAACGATCCCTGGGTTTATAATGAAAGTAGAAATAAGAGGCGGCAATCTTGCTGTCATTCTTTGGCGCAACAGTTGGTCGGAGGTTTAGACAGCTGGTAACGGGAAACGAACCTGCACTTTGACTATGGAATCCAGAAGTTTCCTCGTGGGCGAAGGGAAAAGACTTTAATGAGGAACATCACAGTTACATAAGACTCTATGGTTTTTAAGGAAAACTGTATATAAACTTTTATTATATAATGAACTTACATGAATGAGCACAAGAGGCAGAAGGAAAACCTCCCGTGAATAGTAGGTTGAAGTAGGTCGAGGGATATTGGGATAGCCAAATTTAGATTCTGCAGCAATTGATAGGATGGTTTGTCAAATAAAAAAGACCCAGTTGATGAGTCCGCTTAGAGCTACAAGAAGAATTGAAAAGAGGATGAGGAAATGGAGGACAAAGGGAAAGACTAGGATAAACCTGTACAAGACCCACTAAAAAAAAACCTATTATTCTATTCCTTTTTAGATTCCTTTTTTGCTTCCATTTACCTGCCTATTGCTTTTAAGGAACACCTTCGTACGGAAGGCACTATTAGCCAACCCCCTACCTTGGTTCCAAAGGCCTAGCACCTTTTCTCCCCCCTATACCCAGAGCTTCATGAATCTTAGTGGCTACTCACTATGCTCTTATTGGGACAGCATGAAACAACTTTACTTTCCTTTTACTTAAGTGTTTCCAAACACCCTATTTACCCCCTAGACCTGCCCTAGATCACTTCCCCATGAATTGTAAGTACCACTATTCCTCTCTTGTCGGGATGGGATTAACAACCCGGCCAGCCAGATACCATTGAGGAATTCAGACAGTATTGCTAGGCACTTTTCATGCCTACACTTATGCTTGCTTTTAGACCCACTTATTACTACCAATAACCACCTTTACTTTTTACTTTCACTGCCTCCACATTGATTGGATGGGCTTCTATAGACACAGAGCATTCACAGGCGGGGCGGACGATACAGCACCTGCGTTCGATAACTAACACACAATTGCTTACATATTCTTACTTCGGAGGTGGAGGTACCACTTTGACTTACTAGTTACTTTAGAATCTCCCTACTTGCTTTAGACCGCTCAGTCGTGGAATTGTTGGAACTGCCTTCTTGGATTTAGTAAATACTGCCTTGCCTTATGAAGTCTTCCGGGTATCACATATCAGATTCTGCCACATATGTATGAACTTATTGGTATAATGTTCCCACCCACGGAGCCTTGCTGATACGAGTCGGGAATTGAAACCAAATCCTGTACCTTCTCACCTTAGGAGAGGGAGTCCCTTACCAACCTATTCAGGAATCAGAAGGAGGTTCTTTATGCTATGAATACTTTACTTTCTCTTCAACCAACAACCTATGTTAGGGAGGTACAACTCTATAGACCCGGGATGGCATGGATAGCATGAAACAACAACCTTAACCTTACCTATTTAATTCTGTGTTTCCTAAATAGCCCGCTATAGACCTAGACTATATCACGAACTTAATGAAGCGCTTAGAAGGCATTGCTTAGACCTTCTCTTCTCAGGGCCGGATGGATCAACCTGGTTGGTTGTTCTAATTGATGATACAATAAGTGGGATTGAAGTAATATATGGTAGCTTCTATATTGGTGGTAGTAGTTGCCCACCAGCTCACGATAAGGGGTAAATTCAGTACATAAAAGTGGCCAAAGAATAAAAGGTAGCGTTGGGAATCAATCTATACATCAATTCCTATCTGTTAAGAGTTCATATTAATCTTTATCTCCACTCCAATAAGCGCTTTAATTAAAATCTTTATCTCCATGAGATATTCCTCTACGAAGCTACCACAGAATGGTATGTTAACTTACTAATATCTTCATCTCTAGTAGTTAACATAATATTGGCATCTAATGATAGGTCAATTTGACTCCTCTTCTCCGATAGAGATATGACTCTCCGAAGCTTACACAAAGTTAGTTCACCTAATAAGACTGGTTAGTTCACTGGAAAAAGGAACTTGGCAAAGATCAACTCTAAGCTAATAGTGAGACTCTATAGCGCTAGTCAAAAGTCTAGGAGTTCTGTCTATACAGCAGCTTAAGACTCCACATGGATGAGACTCTTCTCTTAAAGCTTGTTTCCATGGAACTGGTGGGGCAAAAGGCATTCCGCCCTACAGTATTGGACCTCGTTGCCCGCGAAGCGGTTCCGATGCCTATTTTATATCCTCTAGCCTAGGGCCTATTCCAGTTCCATTTTACCGGAGCAATGGCAAAGTCAAAAGCAGGAGAGGCATAGATAGCAGCAAGCACAAAAGCTATTGCGGAAGCAGCGCGCTCAGTTTCAGTAGCAACACCACTAACATCAGCAAATTTAGATCGAGAGACAGTCCGGGGTTAAGTTGATGCCATGACAAATAATTGGTTGATCTTGTTTAATCATAATCTGCATATGGAACCGATGGATCTGCTGCCTCCTATTGGTCAACTGGCTAATTCACTGAGTAAACCCCAGCAACCGGCTCTTCCGGGTAAAAAAACACCTAGCCTATGCCTCTATCTTTGCCTCTTATGCTTTTTCTGCTGATGTATGGTATAGTAAGATATAGTCCGGGACGCCCGAGACCAATCATACATTAGCAAGCGCGACACCGGACCCAGATTAATTATAAGCAAGTGCTCTGCTGCCAATCAATTCATAGAAAGCATATCGCTGACCTTACAATCATAGTTGCTATGCCTACCGTTAGTCATAAAGTAAACGTGACGCCCCGATTTTATATTCATTTCCATATGGAAGAACCTGTGGCCAGCACTACCTTTATGATTAGTGGCTGCCCGTCCTTCATAATAATAGTAAATAGGGCTGTATAATCGGTGTTAATCTCTACTGCAGTGGCCGTAGGAAACACTTTGTAAGGGGCTGTGGCCGTACAAGAGAGAGACTGTTGTGGCCATCAAAGAGAGTCATGTTCCGGTAGCTAGACTCTTAGTAGTTTCTATAATAATATTTTTCACTGTTGATAGGCCCGGACCCAGAAAGAAAATAAGAGGCTCCTCTGCCCCTGCTTCTTCGGATGCCTTTGCTACGAGTTCATATGATGATGAAACCCCTGCCTTAGACTATGAGGCCTATGCCCATGCCTAAACTAAATAAATAGGTGAAACTGTGGGTGCTGCTCCTTCCTTTGCTGCGAGGTAGGCTCCCTATAATTATGAAGTACCAACGGCTGGAGGATCTGGAACTATAGAATATACTACCATCTTTGCTGGCTTTGCTCCGCACCTTGCTTCTGGAACTAGATCTCTATCTAACAGAGACAAGATATGGATATGGAACTGGACGAAGGGATGGCATAACAGACTATGGAACGGACCTATATTATTAGGGGACTGGAACCGTGCGAAGGGAAACAGAGCGAAGAAAGGAAGCTACAAGGACTGGATCAACTATTGGATAAGCTACTGGCACTGGATATGGATCACAATAACTAAACTATGCTACTACTAGTAATGGTGCTTAAACAATTGGTGCTTCTACAGGTGGGGCTTCAACAGGCTATGGATTTGGATCATGATCTGGTTAAGATGCTGGCTATGCTGCCGGGACTGGATCTTCTACTTAGTGTAGGACTGGAACCGTAGCTACTGGCTATGATGGGTATGTCTCTGGATATGGATCATCAACATCAATGACTGGTTCATATACAGATGCTTCAACAGATGCTTATGGCTTATATGCTTACCCCGCAACTGGATTTGCTACGTGTGCTTCAACAGATCTACTGAAAGCTATGAATCTGGACCTGGAACTACTCGTCTTGCTACTCGTCTTGGTGGATATGCTTATTTAGTGACTGGTGCTGCTCCTTACTTTGTAGCTCTAGCTGGCTATGCCTTAGCCTCTACCGGTGC
>Ga0316215_1000020_pt1 | contig 28709 bp, 22 predicted proteins | sample NRE5metagenome_FD_207796 | JGI IMG/M metagenome (GOLD analysis project Ga0316215, IMG submission 207796) | Spruce roots microbial communities from Maridalen valley, Oslo, Norway - NRE5 | ecosystem: Host-associated > Plants > Roots > Unclassified | place: Norway: Oslo | collected 2017-09-15
GGTGGGGATAAATCTACGCGGCAAACAAACATAGGCTTCTTATTACTCAATTTTCTACACGCGAAGACCTTCAATCAAGATAGATCTCGTATTCGTCCTCCTCAAGATCCACCCACCTTTAGATTCGATATCTAGTGCATACTTTCTTTCGGGTTTACATAGCCTTTATCTTATACACATCTTATCATTGGGGCTATTGACATAAACAATGAAAAATCCCCTCATGCAGAAATTAATAATAAAAGACTAGGTTCATTTTCCTTCAATCCATTCATCAAGGCATTTGCAGATGGGCACATGCCATAAAATATATAAAAGCATTTTCCTTATAATCCTCCATTGATTCGAGAAGATATTTTCATTTTGTATTCAACTCTAGGACATCCTTTTCTTTCTCAAATTAGAAAGCAGCTACCCTTGAACGAAACATGGTCAAGTTGGCTTGGAGAGAGGAAGGTGTGATGGAGGTGTAGTGTATGGATTTAACACTTGACTACTCACATACACCTACCCACTAGAAGTGTCATGGTGTGGCCTACTTATGTGCCTTGACCATGTGTGACCCACACTATGATGACTCGGTGACCTCTCATCCTTCATTACGAAGGCTCTCTTTTGCTAGACCACTCTCCCTTGAGTCACCTTCCCTTAGTCTAGATGTACGACCTTTTGGGATGCCTAGTGCTTAGGTAGGGTTACCCTTTTTTTCCTCTCATCTTTTCTTTCACCTTTGGTTGCTTGTTTTTCTTTGTTAGACCCTTTGGGGTGTAAATTTGGGGCATTCACCCACTTTTTGGGAGCTTTGAGCCCCTTATTTGGCCACAGTTCGTTAGGATACCTAATTTTGTGTCCTCGAAAACTAAAATCCATTTTTGGTTGCTTAAAGGGGGGTCCATGGGGTCAAACTTTCCTTAATCCTTCATATTTCTGCAAGTGAACCACAAGTTTTAGGGGTCGCACCGTGTCTTTAAGTTGTGGCTCATGGAACATAGTGTTTAATTTAGGGAAAATAATTGTGTTATGGGTTGATAAACCAATGGTACTCAGTCAAAACCCACGGTACTACTCCTCCGTATTCAATTATTTGGCAAATGACCAGCCTAATGTTAATTTGAACCTTAAGGTCATTTATTTTCCTATTTATATCGCTATTCTCTTTGTAAATCCTCTTGGATTCTCTTCGTTTCCTCTTCCATTCATGAAAATCTCTTGCAAGAACATTACCGATTTGGCATCAAATCTTGATCTAGCTCTCTAACTCTTCTTCTATGCCCTTGTGTTTCTTGCTTTTATCATCTCTAACACCTCTATAGGTATGGTTTTTTTATCATTTAAAGGCTTGTTGCTTTGTCCTAGGGTGTCTCCATTGACCTAGTTCCCTCCTACACCTTGGACAATGAAACCCTTCTACCTCAAGGGAGGTTCTAGTCAAGCTAGGGAAAGATAAGTTCTACCTTTCTGAGGGCACTTTGGGTCACCATACAGTACTTCATTGTTTCATTATTTATATGGTAGATATAATATAGGTGTTTTTATTTCATTGTATTGGAGATCAGGATCAAGTCTGTTTCGCAGGAAAGTGTAGCAGCATGTGTAGGTTCATTCGAGTGGAGAACCCCTCTCATGGAGGCATGTGGTGTCTATCATCTTTGTCCCAAGAGAATTTAGCACCTACAACATCATTTTTCTAGGTGAAATCCTTCCTTATTATCTATGTCTTCATACTTAAACATTGAAGTTAATTAGCTCACCAAGGAGATCAGTAAATTAACCCTAGTTGGCTTACCTTCCTTTGTTAATTCGTTGTTATAATTTACTTGTTGTTGAGACCTAATTGAATTACCTAAATGAATCTACAACCCTAGATCAAATAATCAACCCTATAATTGTCATTATCCTTTTAATAGGTAGTTAGTTGGAAGAAAGAAAGAAGCAGTCGTTCAGTTTGAAGAAGTAAAGCTTTGGTAATCCGCTTCGGCACCAGCAAGACTGTTTTCCAACTGTTGAATTCGATCATGGTGGATGTCCAACCGGAATGGGAAAAATGACTGCTTAACTTTCTAGCTATCGTTAGAAACGATATCCTCACAGTAGTCAGCGTCGTGTTCGAATGCTGTTTTCGCTACCTATCAGCACGGGGCACCAACCTCTACACCTATCATATAGGACCCTATTTTTACTTTCACCGATAGCGAAGAGTACCTTGGGGTATATATTGTGAAATAGAACCAATACGGTGGTTTGGAGTGAAATAGAACCTGAGGTCATATGCCTCTTATATATATTGTGAGACTGAAACCCGGTCGGATTAGAGTGATTCCCGGTTTGGTAAAAACAACTTGACTGGTGTGAACATCATAAAGCGAAGTCCGTCGTACCTTTTGCATGATGGGTCAGCGAGTACGTGGGGTATAACAACTGCGGCTGGAAAATGAAGGTGGCGCTACACTCTATGACGTGTGCTCTCCCGGGACCCGAAACCGATCGATCTAGCTATTGAGCTGGAGGCACCACGATAGCGCCTGATGTAGCGTGTCCGACCGAGCCCAAGTATGTAGCAAAATACTGGGAAGACTTGTGGCTAGGGGTGATAGGCCAACCGAGATCGGTCATAGCTGGTTTTACGCGAAAGCTATTTAAGTAGTGCGTACGAGTGTGCATTGCCGAGGTAGAGAGTAACCACCAGGTGTGAAGTTGGAGGCCCCGACTACTTTGAGTCCATGTTTCCACTACGAATACTGGCTTTGAAACATTGTACTAGACAGACGGTAGGTGCCAAGATCCACTGTCGAGAGGGAAACAGCCCAGAACGTCAGCTAAGGTACCCCAGAATCAATCATAGTATCGTGAAAGGCGTGGTTCGACTGCGGCATGTGATGATAAACCCGGAGGTAGGCTTGGAAGCAGCCAAACTGAATATAGATAGCGTAATCGCTCACTGGGCGTTGGTCGAGTTCGGAACCAACAATAGAGATTGGTGAGGTTTTTCACCGAAGTTACGCAGGGACACTCTTCGGTATCTCCCACCTCCTCAATCTTTTTTCCGGTAGCGGTACCTACGTCGTAGTTCTTTCAGGGGAGGCTTCATTCATGAATATTGGAGGGATGCTGCCGTAAAGCGAAGCTATCAGGTCTTGCTAGGCTGCACGAAGTTGGTAAGCGTAGGCTAAAGCCCATCCTGGAGTCACAACGAAGGGGGCAAGCCAACCAAGCCTAACTATAGCAAGCCTACAGGACGAGGCCACACACTATCTCCTTCATTGGGAGACGGAAACTCAGAGAATGGTAAGGAAGCAAGGCTAGCGCCAATGGCCTATTGATAGCTACGCTACCCTCTTGATTGATTTGGGCTCGCAGAGCTGGCTGGCTGGCCTTCCTTGCTTTCTATTGCTATGATAGATAGCTCTTGGAAAGTCTCGTCTCTTGCTATAGTTAGGCGAAGATATAGAATCTAAGCGAGATGAAAAGCCGCAAGGCACCTCTTCTTAGATGCGATCCTTAAGATCAAAGCCTTTGAATGAGCTTTTGTGTTTCTTTTTCCTCCCCCCGCAGGCTTTTGAAGAGATATTGATCTAATAAGCGAATAGTACACAGTACTATGACTGAGTCATATGAGTGGGATGAGCGACGCGAGTGAGACCAATCTTGGCATGCTAGATCCGGCTCAGGATTCCAGTAGCGGGACGTTCTTTTGTCATCAGTATATATTGATAAACGGGTTCTTTTGGTTCAACGCCGGGTGTGCTCAGAATCGAGAATGCTGACATGAGTAACGAAACATCCACGGTGATCGCCAACAGTTCATTAGGGTTGAATTCGCGGAGCAGATAGTGACACGGTCCCTTATATAAGATATACTGACGATGGGGGATGGGGCGCTAGTGCCTTGGTTTGACTGACATGTATTCTCCAATCATTCGAACGAGGAGTTCTACACTATTGGTGAACTCTGAGTCTTCACAACCTCCTCCCGATCGGGCTCCTCCCGATGTAGCCTGTGATAGCTAAGAGCTTCTAAGCAGTGCTTCCCAGCCCTTATCATGAGCCTCGCGTAGCCTGTGATAGCTAAGCAAGAAATGGGACCGGGCGACCACCAATGGTAAAAGATAAGCAGCGCAGTATATGAATCGGAGGATCCCAACTCGTGTGCTCCGGTCCCATAGTATAAGTTCGCCCACTCTTGTGAGCTATCTAATATGAATAGGTTGATAGGCCGAGCTTACTTAGCAGGTACAAAAGATGAAAAAGATCATGACTATAGAAATCTATACTAAGGAGACGGGAAGGAAACGAAAGGAAGGCGAAGAGTTCTTCCTTAGCAGGCCTAGAAATCTATACTAAGGTATGGCTCGCTAGCTTCGCTCCCCCGCCCGTACAAAAGATGAAAAAGATCTCGCCTTAGCTCTTTCAATAGATCAATATTGATCCTCCTACTATCTTAGCTTCGCGCTACACCCTTGCCAGTCAGCTGAGCATACGACTCGCCTTTTATCTCCCTTGCACCACCTTCGCAAGCTACCACTATTGAATATCATATAGTATAAGCTAGCGCTCGCCTTTCGCAAGCTCACCCCACCTGGAGACAGGTCATAGCCTTAGACTAGTTCAGCTCGCCTTCGATCAAATTACTATCCTAAGAGCATTCGCCTCGGTACCTATCTTAGCAACGCATTTAGACTATCAAAGATCGCTATCATAGAGCTAAAGCTCCCGGTTCGCTTATATACCATGCATGCCTTGCTTTCCAAGCTTGGTAGTCCTGCCGGCTCCCAATTCGGCTCACCCGGCGTGCCTAGCCTCCAATAGGCACAGGAGCGAAGCACTGCTTCTGCTTCCAACGTCAGGTCTTCTACGAGGTAGGCGATTGACGGAAGACCGGGCGTCTCTGTTCTTGTGTGTGGGGGTTTTCACGCTTTCTATGCACACAGTCACACTCTCTCTAGTCATTGATATGACACAGTCTTTCTTTATGAGGTTTCCTATGATCCTTGAATATATGTTGAGCATCGTGACTTTGAAAAACAATGGTAGCTGTGCAGCTTGGTCACTGAAAGATTAGCCATAATACGCTTTTGTCCTTCGCCTTACCAGATTGATCAGGCTCTGGCGCTCCAAGGCTGCCTGCGCTCAGCCCTTGAGTGGGACTCCAGCCTTCGCGCTACCTGTGTGACCTTCCTTCAAGAGTTAGGGTATATCTCTTAGGCCTTACTATCCTCGCTTCTCTTCGATCCACAAGATCTCGCATAGATGTGTTATCGCGCGTCTCAGCCAAGCTAGCGCTAGCCTCTCCCGGCCCCAGCCCACATACTATATAATGAGCCCTCTAAGGGCGGACATCCCCTAGGCGTGCCATTCATCACTTAGTGCAAGTCATAGATTCTATCAAAAGATAGAAAGGATAAATCCCCTCGCTTCGCGGGGGGCGGCGCGCTAGGCACTCTTTGTCTATCAAAAGACTGTAAACAAACCTTTGAAAGAAACCCCCTGCTTACGCCTTTGTCTACGCTTTGCTCCTGCGCTAGCCCTACTCTCCTAGCTTTGAGGACCATAGATAAGGCAGTGCTTGACCCCGAATGAAGGAACTACCTAAAAGATCAGTATTCATAAAGATTTCTCTCGTGGCTCCCTAGACGACTACTAACGGCTAAGGTGAGTAGTCAGCTTCTAAAAGAATCAGTATTGAATCTAGAGTTCCTTGCACGCTTTGATGCGCCTTTCTTTTTTCCGGTAGTGGTGTGAGCCCCACCGGCCTAGGATAGAAACTTTGTGAAACTTACTTATGATAGCTCTCAAGGAGAAGCCCATACTTTCGTTCAGCCTCAAGCTATAAGGAGAAGAAACGGAAAAGCAGCTCGCCCCCACCTATCTTAAAAGCTATTCTACCAGTTCAGTAAAGGTTCAGGACTCTATGATCAATGAGGCAAGCGCTTGGCAATAAAGAAAGAAAATAGACTTACAGATAGCTCTATGGTGTTGCTGATTTATAGTAGCTCTCTATATACCGGTGCACACCACTGGGAGTGAAGCCTATACCTAGAACTGGGAAGGAAGGGCTCTCTGTGTTTTTGTTAAATACCAGTGCATAAACTGGAAACAACTGCGTCAAGGGACTCACAGGTGGCCTGTGTAAAAGATGACCGTACCCCAACACCGACACTGGGGAACCTACTCATAGAGTACCAGGCGACTGAGCTAACCTTGATTGAAGGAACTCGGCATCCGTTGTGTTGCTTCTTTATACCGACCTTCTTTTCTATTGTGAGCACCTTCGGACAAAGTCAGCCGATCAAGGGGTAGCGACTGTTTCATAAACACACAGGACAATGCAAACCGGTGGAGGTATATGGTCTGACACCTGCCCGGTGCTCAACAGGCGTCAGGCTACCCCACGGAGTGCGTCCTAGGTAGCGAAGCAGAGGGGCCGCAGGCTTAACGGTAAACGGCGGCAGTAACTATAACTGTCCGAAGGTAGCGAAATTCCTTGTCGCATAAGTATCGACCTGCACGAATGGTGTCACGACTGCCAAGCTGTCTCCTACAGGGAATCGGGTGAAATTGCAAGGTTGGTTCAGATGCCGCTTTCCCATGGCCGGACGGTAAGACCCCATGCACCTTAACTATGTAAGTTCGAAGTGCGAATCTCCACGTTCGATTGTGGCTATCAATAGTGATATGGGCATATGCGCCTCTCCCCGAGCTGAACACGCTTTCTAAGGCATTCGCTAAACCTGCTGCTCTCTTTTGATTGAGACACCACCGATCTTGTTTTCACGGTCCAAAAACATAGATTGAGTGTTACAACATAGATTTCGAACTGGGCGAAGCACGAGCGACCCATTTCGAGTTTAGGTAGTTTATCTGGGGCGGAGGCCTACAAAACCGAAATGGGTGGTGCGCAAATAGAAGGAGTATAAACGGGTCCATGTCGATTCTCGCCTGACTGCAAGCTGGAACGAGGCGAGCAGGGACTATCTGGCTCTTTGTTTATACGGCGCCCTTGTCGGCCAGAGGGAACCGGGCACTACTATGTATAGTTGGGGGTGGGCTCGCGAAACGGATCAAAGGTACGCTGGGGATAACAGGCTGATGCATCCCCAGAGCTCTCATCGACGGAATCGTTTGGCACCTCGATGTCGACTCATCACATCCTGGGGTTGAAGACGGTCCCAAGGGTTCGGTTGTTCGCCAATTCTATCAGTGGTACGTGAGTTGGGTTTAGAACGTCGTGAGACAGTTCGGTTCCTATCTACCATGGGAATGCGAACGGAGAGGTACACGGCCTAGTACGAGAGGACTGGCTTCGGGGCCAACCCATGTGTTTGTTGTTCAAATCTTAAGAGAGTATCTTAGCGACCTTCTTATAGGTTCCAGCTGTGCAGCTACGTTGGTGGGGCTTCAAAGCCATCTTACTGACTATCTTATAGTCTACCTTGTGAAGCGTTCGCGTACTAGCTTTTATGAAAAGCTTCGACAATAGGCGAGTTCGACGGCCTCACTCTCTCTCTCCTAGTCTTCCGTAAGGGTAAGCTACGGAGAGCAGCCAAAGTGGAACTTCATGATTCTCTCTGCTCTCTCTATCTCTCTCGCGCGCGCTAGCCTAGACTTCATATAGCAAAAAAAAGGCCCGGTTCCTCCTATCGTTGTGATGTTTCAGCGATATCGTACTAAGGACAGCTCAATATTGTACAATACTGAAAAGATCAATCAATCAAGTAAAAGTCATCATCACACTTGGTCCGGACGGGATGAGGCGACCTAGGCAGGCTACGAAGGGCTGCGAGCCTTTCAATTGATTAGCAACATGGTGGAAACTGGGAGCGAAGCAAGTGATAAGGATGGGCTTGCTTTTATTACTACGAAGGAAGGAGCTACCTACAAAGAAAAGGTCTAGGTCTACTCCTTTTTAGCTAGGTATCCTATGCCAGCAAGCTAGCCTTCCCTCCCTTAGAATAAGTCGTCGCCCCAGGCCAGCCTCGCCTTGATCACTTGCTGCCCGAAAGGAGCTACCTACAAAGAAAAGGTCGCTGCAGGATGCGCGCGCTACCCCTTGCCGCAGGCTAGCCCAGAAGCTAACCTGAGCTGCCTTATGACTACCAGTTGCCTAGCCACCCGAGCCAGCGCAGACTCACTCCCCAGCATAGCATCCATAGCTCACTTAGCTAGCCATAGCAAGATCTATCACACGAATCGCGAGATACTGAAAGTTTGATAGGTCTTTCCTAGACCAATAGTAGGAAAAGCAGCGTGGTTCGTGCTCGCCTGAGGCCTAAGGCGAGTGGAAAGAAAAAGGAGCAAGTCTTCCAGCTAGAGAGAAAGAGCCCTAGGAATAGGTAAAAGGGATATATTTATTGAATGAATTTATATCAAAGAAAGCGCGAGAAGGTGCTTTCAAGGTGTCTTCCACTGTGACCCATTTTACAGTAATAAATGTCAAAATAAAGTAGATATGCTATCTTTCTATTTCCACTGCTTTACAGGTCAGTTTTAGAATAAGTTCATATAAGTAGGAAGATTGTTTATATGGTGTAATTAGTTGTAAGGGTCGAAGACCTATATTCGGTGAGCTAGTTCTTTTCTTTTTATAAAGAGGTAGGCAGTGGATAGCATTAGTGGGAGTAGCAGCATGAGTGGTTCAAAAGCAGCTAGCGGAAGGACAGCTTGGCGGGAGAAGCATTAATGAACGGAGGGCGGTAGGAAGGATATCATTCGTGGGAGGGGGAGCTCTTGAGAGAAGCATTAGTGGGCGGTGAGATTGCTTGAGCGATCTTATTCTAGTCCTTTCCTTGACTAGGTGCTTATTCCCACCGTAAGGGAGGGACTCATGGTTCAGTTTAGAATCAGTCAAGGTAGGAACTACAGCCAGACGATCTTAGAAGGGCTCAATGACCTCAACTTAGAGAGAGCTTTGACGGGCCTATTCTATTGCAGGAAAGCTTTTTAGGGACTATAGAATTATAATTCTTTGGACAGCTTTGCTAAGGGGGATTTGGGGGATTTCCTCTTGCTCAGGAGCGAGCTGCAGTGCAATTCCTCAACGCCCCCCCCTATTCCCCTTTATGTAGGGCCTCAATCATAGATCTAATAGATACAAAGCCTTGGGTGCGGTTAGTCAGCTCGCATAGTAAGATCCCCTTTATGCTGGGAGTTTAAGCACGTGTATAAGCTCTTGATCCAGTACCATCAGCTGCCTGCCTCAGTGAGGTGGGAGGGCAAGCAAAAGAGTAGGTTTTTTTCATTGCTTTCTGTTTCTGGTTGGCTCGGCCGTACAAATAGCAGCTAGTGTATTGTTAGCTCATAGTGGTCTCAATAAAGAAGAATTTATAAGGTAAAGCTATCTATGCTGTAGGCTGTGACCAGGGTGTAAGTTCCGATCTAGTGCCATACCTCTTCTTCCTTATTATCTGCCTGTCAGTAGCCTCTGCCGATAGCGGTCATTCGTTAGCGGTCAGAGAGAGCTCGGTAGAGATCCGCGTTGTTAGTTAACTTATTTCTTCCACTCAATATGAACTAGGGCAAGCAAAAGATAGGGGCGGCTAATCTACCCTATATCTAGAGGCCTTGTTCATTCGTTCTTTAGTGGATTAGAGGGAGTCGCTAGTGTCCTTCAAGTCATAAAGCTAGCTAGTAGTGATTGGCACTCCCTAACGTCCTCAGGCCATCCTCGTTCGTTAGAGGTGTAGTTCATTCGTTCGGTGGCTCGTTAGCTTCGACGTTCAAGTAAAAGGGAGTCTCGGCTGGTGATGTGTTCCTTAGTGGTGCCATTCGCTTGTGCCCTTCACTAGCTATTGCATTAGCCTGTGCACTTATTCCTAACTAGTAGGTTTATCTGCCCACCGGAAGTCTTCGCTCCCGAGTTACCACAGCAGGCAGTCTGTGCACTGGCTATTCACTAGCGGTGGCTTCGCTCCTATAGCTATTGTGAGTAGCGGAGGGAGCTCGTTAGATATACTTCTTCCTCATTAGCTCACTTCTTACTTGAGTCTTTGCTCCACCTCGCATTCGTTCGTGTGCAGTGGCATTCCTCTGCCTGCCGATAGCGCACATAGGGCTTGTTGACTTATGAGCATGCATACCCTATTCCGGTAGAGGCGTGGGATAGCTCCACTCTGCATGCAGTGGCCCCTCCCTATTCAGCGTGAGAGTGCTTACATCAGGCCCGCCAGAAAAGAAAGGAATTATAATCTACGCCTACCTACCTATAGTAAGTAAGATGCCATTGCCATTATTGATACGCCGTCCGCCACAATATTTGTGAGAAGGAAGGAAGGTCCGGAGCTAGTGGTCGCCGTGCAAGGTTTTCCCCCCTTATAATTAACCCGGTAAGATCAGGACCTTACTGGCTTTACTTGACTCTCTTACTCTAGTAGACTAAGCCTTAGTTACTAGCTTCTTACTTCATGCATGCTGCCTACCTGGAATAGATAAGGAAGGTAGTTATAGTAGAGTGAGCTAGCCCACCCCTTTACTGTCTGTGAGCGTAGGAAGGAGTGCCAAAGAGCATTCTCGTGCCAGAAACAGAAAGCAGTTAAAAGGCCTGGGGCGACGACTTATTCTAAGGGAGGGGAGGTAGTTTCACCGGGCAAGAGAGAATATAAATTAGTTTGGCGGCTTGCCATCAAAGAAAGATGTTGGATTGTTCGGAAGAGGCGCTACTACTAATAGTTCTATTCGGTCACCTTCACTATAGTGAAAGGAGAGTGGCACAGCTAGCCGGCCAGAAACAGAAAGCAGTTAAAAGATCGTTTAGGAAAGATAGGAAGGAAGGCAAGCTGAAGTCGGGAGTGAACTAAAGATCGTTTAGGATAGTTCCGGGTCAAATGCAATCTTTTGGATGGGAGTTACATTAAGCTGGTCGGATCGATGGAAAGAAACAAACTGTTCATTCACTGCACATAGCCCAGGTCCCATGCACATAGCCGTTGTTAACTGCGCATAATCCCTTGCTCGGCGATCTTGAAGTGAACTCCCAAAGCTCTTCTCGGGCATGGAAAGGGGGGAAAAACCCTCCTTCATCAGTTGGTAAGGCCCTGGGGAGAGGGGGGATATATCTCTATTGTTCGGTGGGTTATTCGTAAAGCCAGCAAGCAGAAAGCAAGAGAGAAGGCAGGTAGGCATGACTGTATCCTTGAATTGTTCGATCCCTAGGTATTGATAGCGTAAGTAAGCAAGAGACCTACCTTCGGCAAGGCAGCAAGTTGTATCAGCAGGCAGATGTCAGCGGTAAGTTTGAAAGGTCGATATAAGCCCGTCATAAATCTAGCTAACAGCGAGGTGAGGAGATGTTTGTTGGAGCTGGATAAGTAACTATACCAGAGCCAGTATTCCGCGAGGTGAGGAGATCTTTTTTTTCAATGATACTTCAACCTTGCTTTTGCCAGCAGGCAGATGTCAGCGGTAAGAGGGGGGCCTTTCACCTTGGAACCTTTAAGCCTTTCTACAGAAAGAAGCCTTGAACCTATCTACAGAAGCCTGTAACCTGAAGTATAATAGGAAGATAGCTTTTACCTTTTACCCTTGCCTTCTGACTCGCCTTCAGGAAGAGGTGCGTAAGCTTGACTTCTGACTAAATAAGCTATGACTTAATGACCTTAATGCCTTGGGAATAGACTTTCTTTTGCATAGGTCAATGGGAAGATGCTTTCTCCATTGATTGATATTGGATTGGATTTTATAAACTGAAAGGAGTGAACTGAGATTACCACTGGACTGAGATTACCACTGGAGGGTATCAGTTGCTCCGCTCATTGGAGGCCTTCGTCGGAGCTGTTACCACCATCCAGTAGACAACTTTACCTCGACTAGGGAGGAGGAGGCTAAGTAACTATACCAGAGGAAGTATAGGAGCTAAAGGAACTTGCCTTGTTACCTGACCAGGCTTGAGAATATAGTTCGGTGACCATCCACGACAAGGAAGCGATATTGATGAACGCTCCTCAACAACCAGAGGGAAGCAATTACTAGCATTGATTCCCAGCCTTTGCTCCTTATTTCGTACCTCGCTTTTCTTGTAATCTTGAATCGTACGATAATACTTGTTTGAATAGAATAGTTTCTTGTTTTGTATAGAGCATAGCCATCCTATATTAGAAAGTAATTTCATTAACAGATAGCCAATTTGGTTATCTTGAGACCAATAATTCTTAATGTCCTTAGCTAGATGGATGCAGTCCTTTTTAGTTAATATCTGACCCAGATAACTCTCTTCCTTGATCGATACACCCACGCTAAACATAGACTTTCCATAGATCATGGGCATAAAGATGGATTTGACTAACTTACGAGTTAAATTGGGCTCGATTAGATTATACATTTCTTGATTAAGCTTGTGATAGAGATATCTTTTCAAGCCATCCTTATAATACTCATAGATATCTTGAATGTCATTGGAGCCCTCAGTGAAGCTTTCTTTATTAAGGGTAAGCCCTCGAATCAGATTAGTACGAGTAGCAATCTTCTCATTGAGAGTGAAGTAGGCTAAGAGCTGATAAGCTGAAGCTGAAGCATCTTGATAGATCGGAATACAAGCTGTGCGATGTGCCAGTAAGCTACCTCCAATCATCAAAGGCCTCAAGAAAGATAGGAAGAGAAAAGGCTGTCTGGCTCCTTTGACTAGCTCTAAGATATGCTGTTGAGTCGAGCTTACTGAGACTGTCTCGGGCTGGTCTGAGCCTAAGAAGAGGATATCTTCTTTGTTTTCTGGTTGGTCTAGATCTGATGAGCTTAGATAAGGTTTCTCTAAATAGCTTCTATCACGATCCTTACTAGTTTTCTGATCAGCAGACTTGAAGTCTACCAACTTGCTTTTCATCCAAGTCAATGCAGCATCCATATTCGACCACCTCTTGTAATTACATGCAGCTTGCTTTAATAGAACCTCTATGATTCCTTTAGCATCTAAGTGATGCTTTGTAGCTTTAGTCTCTTCCTTATTAGGAGTAGTAGTTGACTGGCTTCTTTGAACCTCCTCCTCTTCATCTAAATGTGGAAAGCTGTAATCATCCGTAGAGTACTTAGGAATATAGCTAGTGGCAAAGAGGAGCAATGAACGTGTTAAATCATTGCCGTGGAGATCTTTTGATCGGTGGTAGATTCTCCCACGAAAGTCCATAAAAGCAGGTAAATAGAGAGTATACCCTTTAAACAGCGTAGCGATGGTCAAGATCTGATCCTGCTGATATGCTTGACTCAGATGCTTGGATAGAGTAGATAATAGAGTCTGGAAGGTTGTCACAGACTTTACTTCTTGATTCTTGTCGTAAGCTTTGCGTAAGCTGGCTCGGAGAGTAGAAAGACTACAACGACTGAGCTCATAAGGAAGAAGTAAACCAGCATTGACTAACTCCACTCTATTGTCGTTAATATAAGCCAGATGGTCCTCGTTTACCATAAAAGGCTCATTTTGCAAGTGATTGAGTACCATTAAGAGCTCCTCAGGATTGGTGATTTCTAGATTAAATTGAGCTAGGGAAGGTTGAGAGACCTCCATGGTATATCGTTTATACATTGATGCCTTAGGATCTGTTAAATACCCTCCATTTAGGTCTCCTAATGATACAGAATTGGGAAAGAGGGGGTGAGGTACGAACCCTGGCCGGATGTAAGGTACTTATGAGGGTAAGTACTAGTCAAATCTTTGGTTACTTTAGAGAAAGGGTTATCAGATTGACTGCCAGAAGCATTATTGTAATGCCATGATATGGGAGGGACAAGCATGGGGAGATTGAGCTTGGTTGGCAGCTTGTTGATATCAAAGAGTGGATAGACTAAAATGGGTTCCTTGCGGCGCCGATAGTCAGCTTCAGTGATTAGGCTTAAAGCCCCATCCTCTGAGTCATTATGCCATGTATCAATGAGCTTGCGATCGAAGAGAAAGGTTGCAAGTGCTGTGCCAATGCTTTGATACTCTGGGGTAGTTCTTTCTTTGGGTTCGCGTACCACATCTTTGTAGGTCCAAAAGGTATGATAGCGGACTGCAAATTCTATCTGCTCAATCAATGTGGCTAGTCGCAGTAAGATAGTCGAGCTTTCTTGGTTGTGTATCATGTTAGCAAGGGTATGGATGATAAGACATTCGATGGTGTACTCTCCTAAATGGTTGATCAAGATGCGATCATCCAGGGATATTCTCCTATTCATTAGCTGGGCTGTGGGTTCTTTCGAATCCATGAATAGGGTTATCAAAGAGGGCACTGTATGATAGATCGAAGAGATGTCTGCTTTGCTTGCTAAGGTAAGCTTTTCTATGTCTTCTTGCAAGTTGGTCAGATGCTGCCGATCTAAAGTACTATCCAACCCTTCAGGAGCTTTATTGTTTAGTAGCAGGGAGGCTAGGGGATTCCATTTCGGAGAGTAAGGGTATGATCCAGGGGCAGCATTAGAGTTCCAGGCAAGGGGGGCGGACACCTCGGGTGCAGTGGCTTTGTTATCGTCGGGGGCTTGATCGGCAACCTCGGGAGCAGTCATCTCACAACTAGATTCAGACTTAACAACCAGAACAGACTTAACAACCAGGAAGACCAGAATTCAATCACACGGGTATTTTGAGACAGCAAATCCGTCCTAGAACATCTAAGCAACCATGCACCATGTTTGTATTGAATCATGATTTGTTGTTTCTTATTTCCTCTATATTGAGGTTTGTAATAGCGTGACTCACTGTATGATCACCCAATAATAGTACACATGTGTAATCACCCAACTACTCAAACAACGTACCGACCGGAATAGTACATAACAGTACAGTACAGAACAGGACCGAACAGGCCCTAGAAAAAGGGACCGAACAGGACCGAACAGTATAGTAACGAACGGCACCTTCTCGGACAGAACAGTATAGTAACTCACGGCCAAGGCTCAATAGGAACTCAGGGAATTCTCCCTCAAAAGGTAGGACCAGATCCGTGCCCAGATTTCTCCAAGCAGGAGTTCTTGTCTTACAGATAGGCAGAAGGACAGATAGGCAGAAAGAATGCGAAAGAGAAGAACGAATGCACCCCTTAGCACAGATAGGCAGAAAGAATGCGAAAGAACTGCACTAATATTCTTTTCCTCAACGGGTTATGGTAATCTGTGTATAAGATCCGGGCGGATATCTGGATGCAGCTTCCTTTCCGAAGGAGAGCTACCGGTGAACGCAGCCTCCCTTGATCAGGATATTCCCTCGAGTGCCTTCTCCTCTGCTTGGAATGCTGCTTCAAAAGCTTCTAATTACCAATCGATCTCTTATGTAGCAACGGAATAAGATTATAAACTCTACACCTGATGGAACCAGGGACGAAAGCGAATCAACTCCCCGTAAAGGGTATACTCGTGTATCCATTCCTATTTCTACCATCACCTTCAGCCATTGAACCCGGGCCAGCCCTTGAAAGCGGGAGCTTTGAAAGCCCTTTCTCTGAGGCAGGTCGATTCTGAAGAGGCCTCCTTCGGCTCCAAGCTCCACCGGTCGGGTCCACACTGACAAGGCATTCCTATTTGTATGAGCCTAGCTTGCTTGCTTGAATGCTGTACCTAACAGTCGGTCCCGTTCCCCTCCGCCCGTTAATAAGATTGCTTGCCAGCCCACCCCGGCAAGGGGGCCTAACAGCAGATAGAAAGGAATCAAGCATGCAACGAGATCGAATTGATGAAAGCGGAAAGAAAGCCCTTTAGGAAGGATAGTGCATCGGCCCGGGAAACAGGATCTTGACTGCTGGCTCCAAAAGAAAGAAAGGAAGCAAGCTAAGTCAGTGGAGTCCGAAGGCCCACTGTTAGCATGTGTGCCGGTTAGCTGCATTGAGAAGGGAAGATCTGTAGCAATGAAAGCAAAGGCAGAGGAACGAGGAGTCAGTGGAAAGGCAGGTAGCTCCCTATTTACCGTGGCGGAGGTTTGAAATATTGAGCAACGATGCGCAAGCAGACTCGACCATAAAGGAGAGGCCCGGTAGGGACTCGACCGAGGTTACGAGGGCCGCCATCAATGAAAGCATAATGAAATATATCATAATATATTGATGAAATTGGCTTTGAGGGGCATGGGCGTTGGTCGAGCATCTTAGGGCAAATAGCGCCAATACATGTATCCTATATTGGGGTGGGGGAGTTATAGATCAACTAGCTAAGGGGAATGGCCTTATGGAGGAGAGTGTTAACATTAATAATAGGAGGTGAGGACCCGAATAATTAGGGTAATCCAAGCCGACGAATGAATCCATCCTGAGAATGATGGATGTAGGCAACTACATACAATTAGATCTACCTATACTTACTATCTATAGTAGTGCTCCAATTCCAGTGCAACATTCGTTGGTAAGGATGCACGGATTCTTATTCGGATTGGGATTGGATTCAGCAGGTGGAACCTCTCAGAGTACAACCTCTCAGAGTAGGATCTACGTTCTGCTGTTAGTTACGGAGAAGGATAAACGGAGAAGCGGAGAAGCCACTATTATCACACTGCAGTTAATGAGGCGGGTAACTCAAGCACTGAAAGAAGGCAGGAGGGAGGGTGATTTCTTTCTTCCCGGTTTGCCTGAGCATAACCAGAAGCACAAAGACATAAGCATAAGCAGCTGTTGATGTCGTTGAAGGTTTATCCAGCAGGCTCCCCCTTGGCCGTAAGCCCCTTATATATATTTATATGTTTGGCTCAGGCTACTCGAGTGCTTGTATCAGGTTCCGGAGCCCTATCTATCCATATAAGTAAAGCCAGGCTCAGATCCTTACCCAGCACTTACCACCACTACCACCACAACTATACCACTTTTTATTTGGCCTTTACCCGTCAAACTATGAAAGAAAGAGGGGAAGGGAGCTCCTTCCTTGTGCAGGCAGGCGACGCTTGGCCAGACAGCGAAGTTGCATGCATTCATTTACTTACTTACGTTATGATTCCCTAACAGAAGCTCCTTCTTTTGCTCCGGTCTCTGGCCTGATGAATCAATCTCTCATACCCACATCTTGGCTTCGAACAGGAATCCACTTCCCACTTCTAGGAACCTGCCTTCTGGAGCCCGTAGTGGGCGGGATTGTAACCGGAGAACCGTGAGCCTCATGTCCTTCCACCGGGCACCATACCAAGGGCACCAGGCCAAGTAGTAGAGTCACCAAGAGCGGATGAGATTCTCTCACAAGGCTTTAACTTTCTTTTCACTCTTATGGCCTTGGCACATTCTTACGGCATTGCGGCACGGCATTGCGGCAGGAACAGGATGGACGGCACGGGATGGACGGCACGGGATGGAATGGCAGCATGGGATGGAATGGCATGGAAAAAAAGCTTTTGTTCTTTTACTGTATTGTCCTAATTATTCTTTACTGCATGGTCTATACTAATTATCCGTTAAGAGCTTTACCCGTATTTTAAGGAAGAGTGGCATTAAACCGTACGTGAAGAAGATTATTAGTATAGTGATTTTAGGATTTTATATATTTCTTTTAGAAATATTATAAATATATGGTTGCCCTAATTACCGGGGTTTCCGCCCTCCCTGCTGCCTACCAGCTTAACAGGGGGAAGTTAGATACTGGCGCATCCTTTAACTACGGTCGAATAAGGAAAGCTCTCCTATCCAAACTACGGGTCTACGCTCCCTCTTTATGTACGCTCGCCCGTAGTATTTCATTACGGAGGTATTTCATTACGGAGGTTTTACTTATTTTCTCTTGTCCTTGGTGCCAATATGCTTTATACAGTATGTTATTACATTTATAATAGGGAGGGTTACTGCCGACGGGAGCGGAGCGGAGGGCAAAAGAGCGGAGGGGAGAGGCTCAGCCGGAGGGAACTGGACGTGCCGGATAAATGAACCACATCTGGGATCTGATCACTTGCGGCTAGTCATGAACACACGGCCTGGCATCACTTTGATATTCTTCTTGATACGGCCTCCGCAGGCTTACTCGGAAGCAGAACTGACTTACTTAGAGTTCTTAGAACCATTTTTCCTACCACATGATCTGAGCCACTACTATATAATGTTATTTAGTTGCTATATCCTCTAATAGTAGAATTTGAGCACCCGTATATATGACAGGAAGAGAAGAGACATCTTTGAGTCTTTAGGAAAGAGGGAAGGAAGAGAGCCCTACCTGATTAGATACTGGGAAGGAAAAAAGGGCTGCTCAGCGGGAGGGAATTGGACGTGCCGGATAACTGGACAACAAGAGAGTTTTGATTACTAGCCATTAAGATACCATCCCGGATCACTGGCTAACGAAGAAGATTTAGTGGCCCCGGATCACTGGCCATTATGATTATTATGAAGACATCCCCGATAACTGGCCATTATGATGAAAACAGCCCCGATCAATTGCCATTATGATTATGAAACCAGCCCCGATCAATGGCGCATTACTTACTTACTTACTTACTTAATGATAGGGGAGATCACTGGCGCATGACAGGCTGACAGACTGGCAGATAGGGTCTGGGCTCCATTGCTTGCTATTCATGATAGGGCAGGCATGCGGAGGCTTACTGGGCAGGAGAACAGCCTTATTTAGAGTTACCACAACCTTACTTATTTGTACCATACCATGAGGTCGTCCCACATGATTTGAGCCTATACTACGATATGGATCTTTTTGATCACTTTATTACGAGATATTGATTGGCCTAGGATTAAGGGACATTTCAACATCCCGGAGCACTGGGCATGATTTCAACATCCCGGAGCACTGGACATTACACCATTGGCCTGGCATCACTGGACATGAAGAAAAAACCCTTTGCCTCGGATCACCAGATAAGGAAAGACAGATCGAGTTGCCTCGAATCAATGGACATTACACGATGCGACAAGGAAGGATGGATTTATGGATTGATGGATTGATGGCTACACCGGCCAGGAGAGCTTTACCAGCAGGGGCAGGGGCAGAGGCAGAGGCGGGGAAGAGGAGGCAACAAATATTCTGGCAGGCATGGAATCCTCTTTTAGGGATGGATGGAATAATCTTTCAGGCAGGCATGGGAGTATCGCAGCCCACATGGAGACCTACACCTACATTTACTACTTTACAGAGACTGGATTCCGGTCACCTACGTCTACCATTCATAGTCTCCTACCTCATCGGGAGATAGATATAACATTTTATTTATTGCTACTATATACGCTATTTAGGCATTACCTAATACTCAAATTAGAGCACCCGTACTGATAGTTAGAGAGAAGGATATAAATAAGAAGGCACTTTTATTACGTATATTATATAGATAACACGTAGACCATTATATGATTATTTATAACCTTATATTAGTGGCCTCCGGAGGCCGAGCCCATTACGGTTATTATTGAACGGAGAATGAAATAAAGAAATGGGGGAAAGAAAGAAATGACTGGCGCACTCAAGGACTACGGGAGTCGAAGGAAAGCCCTCCTCTCTCTCTCTGCAATGGGGATCTGAAGTAAAAGCCCCCCTTTATCCCTTTCCAGAATAGTGCCTGTGCCCCCCTTCCCTTCCCTCCCTCCCTCCCTCTCTCTCTCCCTCTGGATGCCGTGACCCTCCCCCGCCTAGCAAGCTGCTTACTGCTGGCTAGACGTAGGTTCCATCACACGTATATCCCTTCGATCGGTCGGTCGGTTTTACAGTATACCACCCGATTGCTCCCTGTGACAAACGATAGCCCCAGGGAGGGATCCACATGTTCTATCTCCAGGTCCGAAGACCTTTCGATTCGCGTTCGATACATGTTTATTATATATGAGTTTATTGCTCATGTTTTAGAATCACATTTTTGGAAGATGGTGCGTTGGTTTGAACTTGCTCTTACGTGGATTGATCGATTGCCCGTAGCTCTTGCTTGCGCAGTCGATTGCCCATAGCTCTTGCTGGATTGATCGCTCTTGCTCTTACGCCATTGAATTGCCATTCGCCATAGCTCTTACCCACGCCGGGGATGGTTCGATCTCTTACCCACACCGTTACCCTTGATCGACTCTACTATTACCCTTGATCGACTTGACCGTAACCCCCTTCCTTCATCAGCAAGAGATAAAAACACTTCAACACCACAGTGGAACTGTGTTGTTACCACCTTTACTTTAGAGAGATACTTACAGTCCTCCAGTTCATAGGAGGGTATTGAGCTGGCTAGTCCACAGTTCAATTGGCTTTTACTTTATTCGCTTGAATAACATTGCCTTTTGAGGGAGGGATATCCCTTTTTATCAGGGGATTCAACCTGTATTTTGTTTTATTAGTGAAATAGGGAATTTAATGAAGCTTCCCTATGATGGTGATGGTTGGGGGATGCCCTTGCAGCACCCTTTTCAAAGTTGGTTACTTAATGAGCAGATACTGGCTTTTCACCATACAATCTTTTTTAACAAGTACAAAATTCCACCTTCCCCTTTCACTGCTGGATGGAAGGAAGGCAGGTACCACCGATCGATCCACCACCGGAGAGGATCAGGCCCCCATCGATCCACTGACTGAATGAGATTGCGGTCCGGACAACATCTGCTATATCCCGCCGCAGAAAATACAGTGGCTAAACATAGTATCCATTTCGAAAATAAGAGAAAGATATAAAGTCCCATAAAGTTTCCTTTATTGGTTATATGCAATCTTCTAGATGAATATGAAATGTTAAACCATAGTGGTAAGATATGCAAGTTGTTTTCTTAACAAAAATATGAAGAAATGTTTACTTTTGCTCTTGTTCTCATGGTTACGACGAGGTAGGAAGAAGGGATACCCTCCGAAAAGGAACACGAGAGCGAGCTTACCTCCCGCCAGTCAAGAGCCAGAGATAAGCGTAGTACTGTAGTTTCCCCGCCTAAGGCTTTACCTTATTGTACCATAGTTCGTGCAAGTCCAATCTATCTCCAGTCTCATGCCGGCCAGAGTTCAATAAAAGTGAAAGCTTAATAGAGTTGTCTCCATTCTTGGAAAAATAGAATAAACAAGATGACAACTTATTCTGATACTAGCGCATCTCCACGTGTGGCATATCTACGTTTTCACATACGAACGCGCATCAATACGTCCTCGCCCTCCTCTCCCTCACCCATATGATGAGTGACTTCGTTCCTCGCCCTTTTTGGGTCGAGTCACTTAACGTACCTCACCCATCGGATGGATGAGCGACTTCGTACCTCGCCCTTTTTGGGTCGAGTCACTTAACGTCCCTTTGGTCGAGCCCGCTTAACGCTTCCTAGAAATGCTCTAACAGCCGGAGCAGGAGCAGCCGGGAAGCGAGCAATAGTACCTGCCTCACAGCAATCTGCATTGTCCCCTGCATCTACAAAGCTTATCTGCTGTAAAATAAAAGATGATGGCAATGGTGGGATATCAAGGCCCAAGTGACCGAGTAAGCAGCAGCAGAACACTCCAATGTCCATCGCAGTTGGCCATCGCAGTTGTCTGCACAGAAAAGCCAATTTCCCTTAACAAAAACCATCGCACCGTCGCTGTTCGCTTCCTCTTCCTTTGGTCGAGCCCGCTTAACGCTTCCTAGAAATGCTCTTTTTACCTCTCCCTTATGACAAACCATAGAGAATGACAGGGAATAGGTTGGTCTGTGCGTCCTTCCTTTCCTTGCCGTGTGCCTTACTTGGACTGGGCGTACTGGGTGGGGACTTGTTGTACTTGGCTTCAGTTGAGAGGTAGAAGTCTTATGGTGAGAGGCTAAAGGCTTATGGCTTTTGGCTAAAGGTGAAAGGCTCCTGGGGGAAAACTAATCCTGCTCCAACTCCTTATCTCTTGGTTTCCTCGGGTATATTGACTCATCCTGCTCCTTCCTTCCTCCTTATATCTCTCGGTGGGCTCTCTTTGGGGAAGACTAATAAAGCTCCTCATATATAATAGCAGCATTGTCGAAGGTAAGGTTCTCACTTACTTACCTTCGTAAGGATTTAGGGGAATGTTATTGACCGATACGAAATGCCGGTACGAATAGATTTCCCTATCCCACAAAAGACAGAAACGGAGCCATAAGCCGTTTGGGGCATTGAAATAAAGCCAATGGCTGGCTAAGGGCGAGTCATTAACCGTACCTCGCCTATAACCCACTCTGCTATTTGACAGGACCCCAAAAAGCTTCCCTTAAAGTTGTCTAGAGGGAATTGCCAGGGTGCATCCCAAGTTACTTATTTAGAGTGAGGGGGAGGCTCTCTCTTCCAACGATCGATTAAGTTAAGTAAGGTGTGGCTCTGTCGTTGGGGAACACACACTATAGATCGTAGTTGCTTAACAAATTGCCAGAGATACGACCAGCTATAAACTCTGGGTCGAACCGATAACGATATGAAAATGAAACTGGAAGGGGTGCTGCTCTCGATCTGTAAGGTATGCTGCGAGTGAAACAACAACTGCTGCTGTCCGATCTGCTTATGCTCCTATCCCTGCCCTTCTTTGTGCTTGCTTTGTTACTGGTCCTGGAACAGTCACTTACTCAGCAGAATCAACCAAGTCAACTGCTGCCCTTGCTCGCAGCCCTGAGCGAATAAAAAGAAGTGGTGGTTCTGGGTCTCGATCTGGACCTGGATATGGCTCTCGATCACAAAAAGCATAAACTGGGTCTCTAACCAGCCAGAAGGTACGCTGTGGGCTATCTAAATGGAAGGGATGCGTTGCGAAGTGGTGTATAAGCTGGATCAACTTCTGAAACTACTGGTGCTGTTGGTAGCTATGCTGGGTCTACTACTGGATCTTCTAAAGCTGCTGTTGCTGGATCAAGGGCTGGATCAGAATCGACTGCTTCAACTGTTGAAACCACTGCTGCTGAAATAGAATATAATAGTCTTTTTCTCTGCTGCCTTTTCCACTACTGGTGCTCCTGGTTGTGCCTTCCCTGCTGCTGAAACTACTATTGGTAGGGGTTTCCGTTGGTTTAGTAGGGCTGATGGGCTTCTCCGTGTTACTGGACTGATTGGTTTATCAGTGTACCTAAGCTTACCCGTGTTCATTCCTTGCTTCGCTATCGATCTGGGCTGTCAATCCGTCCAATATCATATAATAGGCTGATCTGCGTGCCTTTTATAGTCTTCTCCGCGAGTACCCTAAACGGTCTAAAACTCTATCTGTCCGTCCCCGATATAAGTATACCTCGCCCTACAGAAGGCTTTTCGGCGTGGCGTCTGGCGCACGTGCTGCCTAGCAGACATGCCTACCTTATCTTACTTACGAGCATGCCCATCCTTCCTCTATTTAGGGTAGGTGGTGGCCAGGCCGCTCGCTATAAGGCAGAGGCCTACCGTAACTCACTTACTGGCAGGCACGCCTTCCGGCACTACTGCCATGCCTACCCTCTGGCCACTACAAGCAGACATGCCTACCCTCTGGCCACTACAAGCAGACATGCCTACCCTCTGGCGCACTACAAGCAGACATGCCTACCAGGCATACCAGGGGCAAACTACCTGGCTGGTATGGTAGGTGGCCAAGCTAGGCATACCCACCACCTACTCAGTAAGTCAAGCCCCTTCACTCACCTACCAGGCTACGTGGGTATCTGGGGGGGCACTACTATTAGAAATGGATGTTGGGGCTTTCTATATCATACCACTACTTTCTTAAATAAAGGTGCCGTACCCCTCTCTTACTTACGCTAATAGTAGATTGACTCTTATCTACTCGATCGACCGCTACTCACGATTGAGCCTTTAAACGGGGCCGCTCCGAAATAAGAAAGTAAGTCCCCGCCCGCGTCCCCCCCTCCATCCCTCCGATAGGAACTATTCACACAGGCAGGGGGTTTCCCTTTATTTACTCCACTTCCTTACTCCATATAACCCGTAGCCAAGCAAGCAAGATAGGCAAGCAAGCAAGCCAGAGATATCTAGGCCCCCGTTACGGATCCGCCACCCACTCTTCAGTTCCCGTTATGGAAGGGCTGTGAACAGCTCGTAACCTTACCTGGATGGAAGGAAGGCGTAGCACAGGCCACTACGCCTATGAATGAGACTATTACTTATGATGCGCATACCCGGCCCGGGTAGGCCACTGATACCGCATACCCAGCCTAGCATAGCATGACTTATACGCATACCTAGCATGACTGATGATACGCATACCCCGGTAGGCAAGATAGAAGCCGCCCTCCCCCTCTCTGGCTTGCCTGCCTATCTCCCGACTTAAGTAAGTGGGCTAAAATAGTAATGCTTTCCCAAGACTTACTACACCTAAATGTGAAAAAAGAAGTGATTTTAATAGCCTCTAAATCTACAAAGTCTTTGTAAGGCAGGCCACATTAGAGGCTCGTAGGACTTCGGTAACTAGAGAGATAGGGGTCCTCGATCTATCGCCATATATAATATACAGGGTGCCGACTGACTATAGAGAGTATCCCTCGATCTATCGGTCGAGACTCGGCCTCCCTCTCCTCTATATAGTAGGCCGTCGGGGCCTATCTAAAGTAAGTAGCCCCCTCCTCGACATATCCGGCCGGCCCCCAACCGTTCTATCAACTAGAAACTATATATGTTATATCTATATTACATACGCAATATCTGGGCCTTCGAACCAAACGACTAGCCTAGCCTCTATATATATAGCTTGCCCTTCAATTCATAGGGCCTCCCCTATAGAGAGTTGAGTTGGCCTGCCGCCATAGCCAGCCATATATAGGGGTGCCGACTAGATCTATAGCCTAGCCTAGCCCAGAGTGTGGATCTGATCTATATTATTCCCCCTCCTCCCCCTCGGCCTCCCGGGATAGATAAATGTATATAGCTCACTGCATGGGTCCGCCCTCGGCGTCTCGCTGCAAGACCCAAGGGAGTTATATATGGCATGGCATGGCAGCTGGGATCAGATCAAACAGCCTAAACCATTATGGCGGATGACTATAAATAAAGCGATAACCGGATGATTATTCTCTTCCCGCCCCAACTGCCGAACTATAACTGAGGTGCTCCGAACTGAAAGATCGATCTGAAGTCTATCGTATCGAGTAGGCATTGAACCTGCACCTGCTGATGCTGAACCGTCGTATATATCTGATACCTAATCAATGATGGCTACGACATGCGTATTCGCAGGGGTAGTAACATAGATTGCAAGGGCAAGGGCAGGGTTTTAATGATCGGAATGCGACATGGTTGGTTCTTACCTCTCCAAGCTTTGATCCGCGGGATCGGAATTCAGATCGACCATTCGGGAAAGGGGGAACAGATAAACCATTCGGGAAAGGGGGAACAGAACAGGACAGATAAACCATTCGGTCCCCCTATCTATACTCATACTCACTGGCTTACCCGCATTGGTTAGTCCTTAGCCGAGCATTTAGGGCCATCTCACCCGCCTCCACTACTCTTCTACTATATAGATAGAGGGAGAGGTCGAGCTACGCACTGATATCCTTCAGATAGAGATAGAGGGGCATACGTGATACACTACTCTACTATAGAGAGGGAGAGGGCCGATAGGCGACTAGAGATTGACTATGGTTAGGTTGAGGAGGGAGCTATATATATAGCTGATAGCTGGGGGTACTCTCTATATAGATATATATGGTGATGGTGCTCTCGACTGAGAATATATATATATATATAGCTGGGGCCGGGGATCTCTCTTCACTTGATTGACGGACAGCTTTCCTTCTAACCGATGGACGATGGGCAGCTCTCTACTCGATGGATATGGACAGCTCTACTCCACCCCCCGGATATATAGGTATAGGGGCCGATCAGCCGATATACACTATCACTACATTTAGACCCCTCCATGAACTATGGGGCACCATATCCATATGGCGACGGGAGAGGAGGCCGAGCCATATATAGAGATATCTATCTGGGCGGAGAGCGCCCTATATATAGATATGGCGACGGGACTCCCTTATATAGATAGGGGCGCATATCCTCTATATTCATCTCATCGATCAAGCGGAAGCGGTGATGGCATCTCATCCCTCAACCGGTGACCGGTGATGGCACAAAGGAATGGGAGGCCGAGATCCTTTAGGGCCTTTAGGGGTGAGCGATAGCGAACCACTCCCCCGACTTCAGGAGGGGGAGGAACTCAATCGATAAATTGAGGGCCCCCCTGTATAGATATGGGGCATTCCCCCGCCCCTATATAGATATCTGGGGAGGGGGAGGGACTCGATTGATTTCTCGATCGAGGGAGAGGGACTCGTGCCTACATCTATATCTATATGCTCTGCTCGGGAGGCCGAGGGCAATGAAGCTGAAGCTATGGCTGGTGCTTATGTTGGTTATAAGTCAACCATCTTTTATGCCTCTTCGGGATCCACAAGGTAAACAGTATCCCCTCCTGCTCGTGACTCGACCTATGCTCCTGTCCCTACTCATGGGTTTACTGGGTAAATCCCATCATCCACTGCCTTTGCGTCTGCGGGCGGGCGGCTTTCGAATGGGAACTGGAAAGGCTAACTCTTATACTGGGTGATCAAGTGCCTATGCTGCTAATGAATGGTGAATCAATTGATGGACCCGTTGGAGTTTATCCCGAACCAGCTTACCGAGTTTCACTAGCAGTTTCATAACTACCAGCGGGACCCGGTGAAGCACCACGGGAGAAGCAGAGGTGGAGGAAGCTGCAGTTCTAGTTAAATACTGAGTTGGTTCTCCACAAATTTGTTTTCAATTCCATTCCAGTTTGAATGCCTGTAACATATACTTCCGAGCCACTAGTCAATACCAAGCCGCAGACCCAGTAGCTAGACCTCGCCCAGTATCCATTCCAGTGTGAGATCCTGTTCTAGCTCCCTAGCCAGCATAAGATCCAAATACAGATCCAAAGCCAGTCGTTGACCTCGAATCAGTTAATCCCGCAAAGGCAGAACCAAAGGCAGCTGGATCAAAGCAAACAGAAGAAGCACCAGTTGAATAAGTACCACCAATAGCAGGTGCAAAGGCAGTTTCACCGGTTGACCGAGCAGCGATGGCAGAGCTCATTTAATTTCGAGAGCCATTACTTTGCCCAGCGCCCCTTTAAGCCCCCACATCCCTTCGCCCAGTTACAAATCGAGATTGAGAAGCAGCACTTCGCTTAGCACTTCTTCCTGTCCCAACCTTGTAGTACATACTAGCGTTTTTCCAACTTCTTTACCGGGAAAAGGCAGCTTCCCTTTGTGTGGTTCCATATCCCGTAGCAACAAACGTGATTCATGCCATTGTAGCGCCACGCATTCAGAATGTCGATTGATATCGCCCCCTTAGCAAATATATGTAGTCCGCACATTCATTTATTGGATTATACGGTGCTTCGTAATACCTGTAAATGGAGTCAAAATTGACACTACTGGTGCGTACTTTGTTGCTGCCACCTGCTGCCTTCTTTGCTCGCTTTGTGCCTGCTTCTGACAGCCTTGCATCTCGATTTGCTGCTGAAGCTTTCACTCGGTAAAGATCTGGATTCGGGCGGGGTAATGGCTCTCGGTCTGCTAGAAGGGGTGCTTACACATTCACAGGAACTGAGCGTGGGTCTGTAAACTATGATAGCTAGATGGAATGGCATGATCAGTATGCGTACACAAGGATTCGTAATGCCTATTATTTTGGGTCAACTGGCCCTGGCTCAGGAACCAGGTGAAGAGATGAGGAAATTGGTTCAAAATAAACTACTAGCTATGGAACCGGAATCGTTGCTGAAGTATCTACTGCCTCTTATGCTCTTTCCTCTACGGGTAATGCCTTTACTTCCGCTCCCACCGACCATAGAACCTTAAGCTGGCTATCAAAATGAAATTGCCTTTGCCGCCACGGGAAAAACTACAGGTGATGGTGTTGCTTGCTCAGGTGCTTCCCGTGCTTTTGCCTACGTACCCTCAAAGGCTTAAAGTGGCGATACAGCGCACGCAAATGCCCTCCTTTTACGCGGTTTGGGACATTTAAATAAAGTCATACGGTTTTATGCCTGAGAAATAATGCCAATCAAGCCACTTTAACGTGGCCTATCGGGGTGGTAAATTCAGTACTGAAAGGGGGAGGGACGACCCGCTCACTTGTTTTGGGGTAGGGGCCCTAAAACAAGTGAGGTGGCCGTCAGAGTAGCACCCATATGGTTGTTTATAAGGTTATCCCTTCGAAAGCAAGAAGAAATCGGTCGAATCAGATTGCTTTCAGTTCCACCGATAAGCTCCCCTTTCGTACCCGTGCCTGTTTATATTTACTTAGGAACAGTACAGCTCGAAAGTCCATTAAATAGTTCTTAACCGATCGAACTGGTCAAGCTGAGCGATGGGAATCAGAGGGGATCAGAGTCCCAGCCCTTCTATGTCTCTTTATGAGCGAGGGAGTCTCGGCCCAAGCTTCTCGGTCTGGTCCTACCTTGCTTATCCGGTTCACGCTCTTACTTCAGGCCAGTACTTTACTTGCTTAATACCTTGGTGGAGTCACTTCGGTCCCAGCCAAACCTATCACCTTACCTCTCAATGGATGGTAGAAGCGTGGTCGTCGAAATAGTCGTCCCACATAACACCCTCATAGTCGTCATAACACCCTCATAGTATCGGTCGAATACCGGGCATAGCTCTTACAGGTCTAGGCTGGCTAGTCAATATCAATATCGAAGCGACTATAGGGAAATATTGAAGCGATAGGCTGGCTAGTCAATATCATGGTTAACTGGTACATGATTTGAAGTGATCGGGGTTGGTCGACTGGATTGACCTTGTCAACTCGTATCGGATTGATTTCTTCTTTTCTCAATTCTTCGATTGTGTAATTACGTATATAATAATCTGAAATCTCTCAAGAATGACTAACGGATACGAAAGTCAAGGGGAAAGTCAAAGTGCTTGGTTAGTTAACACGCCGCCC
>Ga0316215_1000021_pt1 | contig 28555 bp, 17 predicted proteins | sample NRE5metagenome_FD_207796 | JGI IMG/M metagenome (GOLD analysis project Ga0316215, IMG submission 207796) | Spruce roots microbial communities from Maridalen valley, Oslo, Norway - NRE5 | ecosystem: Host-associated > Plants > Roots > Unclassified | place: Norway: Oslo | collected 2017-09-15
TACCGCCCGTTTCGCAACCCCTACGACATATGCCTTTCCGATATTTACGATATCTCGTACGTTTCGGATATGGCACGTCCCTTCTTTTTGTTACTATATGAATGAGATCCGCACTTTGACACCTAAGATTCCATAACGAGTAGATACTTTCGCAGAAGCGTGATCAATTTTATGGCGAGATGCATTACAAGATGTTTTTCCATACTCCCGGCATTCGGTTCTAGCTATTTCTGCACCTTTCGATCGACCTGGACGACAAATACGGATCCCCCTCACCCCTTTGGGCATTACTAATGGAATATCCCGAACTATTTGACTAAGAATGGAACGAAATGATCTTGTTCTGTCCCTCGGTTGGAAAGATATGTCCTGAGCAATTGGAGAAGCACTTTGATAGTTTAATATTTTGACCGACCCGATTAAGGTATTAGTGTTTGTTCTATTGGACAACAAAGATCGCATTTTTCGCACTTCGTTCAAATAATAGTTGTACCCGTACGGAATTCTTCTGTTTTTCAGTATTATCTCTATAATCATCCCTATTCCCCTCATCAATCCTCCTATCCCACCTAGGGATATTAATTTTTCTACCAATCTGATTACCTTCTCCTTACCCGGGAGGTTCCTTAATTTTATCCTTGATTTACCTAGGAGTTGTTCCCTTAGTGGTGGGGCATCACCAATTTTGTTATTGGGCACCCTAAGGTTCTCCCTTGGGAAGAAAAAGGTAGCACCGAAGAAAGGAAAGAGCGGTATGGACCAACAGGTTTTTGTTGTTCTCGCAAAGCGCGCTCGGCAAATGAAAATGAAGTGGGTAAACCTTTTATTGGCTTCGGCCAAGAACTCGCCCTGCTCGGTCTTGGCGGTAAAGCTTTCTACAAAAAAACCAATGCGGGAGCGTATTCTCTTATCTAAGCTTCCTCCCTGTCTATCCGCTCCCCCCGGTTCAGCCGGTGCCACGAAATGATTGGGAACTACGACGTCTATGGGGTCAGAATGAATTTGGTTCTCCATATGAAAGGAGTATTGCATGACCGAGTAATTAGAGGAGGGACGCACAGCAGGGAGGGCCTGTATAAGTCTATTACTCGTGCTATCTTTCGTCCCGCGGAACTTCTTCGGGAGAAGGAACTTGAAGAACTTGGTTTTTCCGGAGGGGTCGTCATTTCCTATCGGGAACGCTATGTCATTTACAAACCTTTTATTCGCGGCGTATTTCCCACTCATTGGATGCTTGTGGGCCATCCAACCGCTGACCCGGAGTGATTTCGAAATATTACTCCGTCTCGATGGTGATCGGTCATGGTATCCATAGCGTTGTTTTTTTCTCGGCCAGATCCTGACTTCGCTCCGCTCTTCCCCTGCGAGCCCGATCGACTTGACAGTTTCTCCTGCCCCCCTAATGCGGCCTCTCACTTCGTTTCGTTCTTCCTCTGTACCGTCGAAAACAAACCCGATCGACCTTACTTTCCCAAATGCCCACCACCGGCCCTTTCCGGGAGAGAGTCAAGGGTACACCTGCGGGGGCTCGCCCCGCTTGGCTGGCTCTACGAGGGCAAAGGCGGACGGCAAGCAAAGCGAAGAGGCCCCTTTCTGTGTCTCGTGAACCGGTGCAGGCTACACAAGTGCTCTCCGAACCGTGCTGGATAGTAACCCATCACACGGCTCTCTAACTTCACTTTCTCTGGGTTCTGTACCCAAAGGCCTGTCAAAACCCCATCTCCAAGGTGATCGAGCGTCCAGGTCCACGGTGGGGGGGCGTGGCAGGCTACGTCGAGTAGGACTTGTCAGATAGCCCCCCTTACTGGCTTTCAATACGTTACTAAAAGCCTGTCTAATACGTTAGTGACTCCTAGCTTTCAATATACCTATGTTACGCCTTTCAATAATATGTTAGTTTGTTGTACTATTAGTCGTCAAGGGGCTCTCAATATACCTATGTTACGCCTAGCTTGAAATATGCTACGCCTTACTTAGGGGCGTGACAAGTGCATAGGCTCCTTCCCCTCTACCCGGCACTCGCCAAGTGCTTTCCTATTGCTAGGTCCCTTTGGGGTGGGCGGGTGGTATGGCCCTCTGACCCCTTGCTATCGCGCAGAGCGCGCTGGGAGGATCTCACCGTTGTTTCCTACACGGCTTGTCCGGCGGATTGGACGCCCTGTGTTAAGATGTCGTTCAGTGTCTCGTCTCCAGTAAGATGGGTGATCGGCTCTATCCTTTCCCCTACCCGAGTGAGTAGGTCGAGGGAAGGCCAGCCTGATCGATCAAGACCCTCGGTAGGCATAGAGCCCACAAGGCAGCGTGCGCACCTCCCCATTGGCTCCGCTCAAGCGCTAATGGTTAGCTTAGCTACCGGGCGGGTAGCCATCCCCGAAAGACACTTCGATTCGCCATTGGGATTATAGGCCCTCATCTTGAGACCGGGAGCAGGCTTGCCCCTTATATAAGAGTAATAGTAGAGGAAAAGGCACCATAACCAAAGGTCCTGAAAGGTCAACCCTTCTAATTTGAACCCGGTCAAGTCCTGGTCTTACCCGAGCTCTGCGAAGGTAAGGTCCTTAAAGGTAAACCCAGTAAGGTCCTGATCAACCCGGTCGGTAAAGTCCTGCCCCCTTATCTAACAGATATGATCTCAGTTTCTCTAACTGTGGGAAGAGTTGGCCTTTTATTTATTTGAGGGGAATAAATACGGGCAAACAAGAAGGGTTTTAAAGGTATTATCAGGTCCTGAATGAAAGGTCAATCCAGTCAAGTCCTGATTAACCCTTCTAAATTTCACCCGAGTTGGTCTTTCAAGGTAAATTATTCGAAGACCTGTCCTGATTGACCCTTCTAATTTGAACCCGAAGGGCGAAGTCAACCCAGGGCGGCCTTCCAATGCCTCCTTACTTCACGAAGTATTCCCCGGGAAAGTCTTTGAATGCCCCCAAATTGCTCCGCCTTGACGAAGTATTGCTTTAACGTATTTACTCGTATCATTTCGGTAACTAGCATAAAGAGGAAACATAACTCCATAAACGCGTACCTTTCTCGTTTCGTTAACTAGAGAGAGAATAAGGCCAAGGATAAAATAAAATAGTAAGTGACATAACTCCATAGAATATAAACCCTTAGAAACCCTGCTATTTTTAACCCGGGTTAGGCGAAGTAAACCCAGGATGGACCGGGGGGGTCCTTAAATAGCCCTTACTATACGAAGTGTTTCTTTAACGTATTGACTTGTATCACTTCGGTAACTAATAGGGGGATAGAATAAGGCCAAGGAGATAAGTACATAACTCCATAGATCTTGCCCCAGGAATGTATTTGAATAGCCCATACTTTATAAGTAAATAGTCTCTGAATTGACGCCGGCCAAGCCAAGGAAATAAGTACAAAGTTCTAGCCTCTTTTCTTCGATGGCGGCCCGTTGGTCTTTAATCTCAAGATCCTAAAATTTGATTGATACGGCGAAAGGCCCTGTCTGCTGGCTGGGGCGTTTGGTACTTCGTTACACTAAGGCTTTGCAAGGCCTCAGGGGGTAATTCGTTCTAGGCGGACCATTTGAAGAATAAAGGTCGTCTTCACGTTCGGGGCCAAGGAAATAAGTACTTCGAGAAGGCGGACCCATTTGAAGAATAAAGGTCCTATTTTAAGGTCGGTCAATACTTCGAACAATAAGGCCTTGAAAGGAAGTCTTCTTTTCTTCTGGCCCTGCGCCGGCCTTATTTAGGTCTTGAAAGGCTTTCACTGGGTTGGTCCTGACTGAAAGGTCAACCCTCCCTTTTCAGGTAAGGTCCTGAAAGGCCCTATTTGGTCCTGATTTTCCTAGATTTCTTCCCCTCAAAGCCTGAGCTCAAGACCTTTCCCTCCCTTATCAAGAAGGGCAGGACCTTACCGCCTGAAAGGACCCTTCGCTATGCTCAGGTAAGGTATATTTTATATCTTCCCGAACTCTAACTCAGTTAAGTGAACAAATACCGGTTTCCAACGGAGCTTCTTGCACATGCTTCGGTCCTCGCGTTCGTTACCGAACAAGAGTGAGTGCAACGCCTCTGACATACATCAATAATTGGGCTTGTACAATGTGTTCGTGCAGGAACTAGACCGGTCGCCCTCTTGATCTGCCGCGTCGTTTCAGTCGTCGTGGTCGACGGGGAAGAGATAGATGAATGAATGTCCTTTTAGGAGAATGATGAATAATACACCTACCGAGACGGAAGCCAAAGGTTTTTCTCGTAGGTGGACGTATCGAACCGAAATGATCTCTGAGATTGACATCTTGATACACCAATTTCCCATAATGATAAATAGAGTCGATGGTTACTCCGTGGGAAGAGCCGGGGGCTTCCATTCACCAGCGCAGACTACAAGTGCTCTCCGAACCGTGCTGGATAGTAACCCATCACACGGCTCTCCAACCCAACCTATATTGTTTGTGGTGCCGCATTGCATTGGGGGACTCAAGGCGCTTGATCCTTTGCCTGCCCCCATGTGCACTCCTCCCCGCAAGCAAGCAGCGATGCTGCTCGATCCGTTCCGCATTATATCCCACCCCCTATAGTATAGTAAGTAGCGAGGGGAAGGTATAACCGATAGGGATCACGGGAAAGGAAGCACTTTAGTGTTTGTGTAGGATCTATAGTCTATAGTTACATAATTTGTGCATGCAACTTCAATAAATCAGGCCAGAATGCAACCTTGCTATAGTGAGGTGAGCCGTAATTCACAAATTCTGTGCTATACTATAGGGCATGCTACGGTCTCTCGAGTCTCTCGACGTCGTGGGCAGCAGCGATAAGAGATAGATGCCCAGCAGTTAGTTACAGAATTTGCCGTAATTCTGGATAACACAAATTCACAAATTCAACTACTGCTTGCTATAGTGCCGTAACAAATTCTGGAAGCACGTTAGTTTAGTGGGTGCTAATTTGTTACGGCAACTACGATAGTGACAGAATTTGTCATTCTGCACCTGCCATGGGCTAAGCTAAGTTAGCTTGCGTTGATCGTTTTGCGTAATAGGTTGGAGTGATGGTATTCTTTTCCATATATCGCCTCCTCCCCCCCCCCCCATTAATTCGCTAAAGCCACATTCATTCGTAAGACGGGGGCTCTATTCGTAGAGGGTGGGTTGGGTCGGATAGATGAAGCTGCTTGTCGTCTCCAGTTCGGCCGCCTTGCCTACTCAATATCGATCGTAGAGTTCGAAGTGGTGATATCCTGCCCGCCCTTAAGTAAATGAATGGGGGTGGGTATAAATGACAGCTTCAACTAGGCTTATTTCATGAGGTTTTCCCTTTCAATGATGACTTGATCAGGTAGGTAGGTAGGTAGGCTAATAAGCGGTAGCTGCTTAGTCTCATCAATCTCTTCGTACTGCTTGCTTGATTGATTGAGTGTGCAACCCTTCCCTTACGCAAAGGAAAGGGATAACCTTGAATGAATAATAAAGGGTGGTGGGTCGATTTAGGCTCCTTCCCTTCCACTGCATAGCCTTTCCCCGAGGTCCTGAGCGGCAGCAGGTACTACGAGCCCTCTGTCCCACGCATATAACCTCAGGATGCGTGGTTCACCGGTTCCACCGGAAACTCTCATTTGCCGAAGCACAGTGCGCTTCAGGTTATCCAATTCCCAAACTTATCTTAATTCCGTACGTATAAGATAGGGTATGGGATAAACCGATCCGCAAGGTTATACCCCTCGACTATAGGTGGGAAGGTATAACCGATAGGTTTCACCTCAAAGTGCCTAGTCCCAGATCAGGGTTTCTTATTTCTGATTAAGGGCCCTTTCCTTTGCGTAGAGGGAAGGGGAAGGGAGCGTTATTTGAATGGATAAATGAAAGACTCCTATCTTCGTTCGAAGGAAGTGCTTAGCCCGGATCGGGAGAACCTTAGCGGAGCTGCCGGCGGCAGGCCCCCCGTCCGAAAGGGTACATGCGCTAGCGATCAGCGCATGTACGTACAGGGGAGTTGTTGCCTTCCCCCCCGGAGCCAGGCTCGCCCCTCGCGTTCATGATATCTACATTCAACTGTGCTCCGGAGACACGGTCGAAGCACGCCCAGTGTGCTCCTTTCGCGACATGCTCTGGTCCCCCACCCAAATGAATGGACCAAAAAGAAATGAAAGGTTATCGTAGCGAAGGGAAGGTTATCCCAACCCGGGTTCAAATTAGAAGGGTTGACCAGGACCTTACCTGAGCTAGATAAGGAAGGGATAACCTTATCTAGCTCTTTTAGGGGAATAAATATGATTCATCCCTTAGAGCTCAGGTAAGTGCTTCCATCGGGTCTTCTGGCGGGCGAAGAAGTCGTGTCCGTCCTGCCGCATCTGCAACGTCCCCCTATCTATCCATACGAAAGGGCAATTCACTCGGTGACTTTCGCGGTCGCCCTCACTAAACCGACTTGGATCTGAACTACGATTCAGATTCAGTCTGACTGAAATCGGATTGACTTTTCGTGCCGTATTTTACCTTTTCCCCTTTCTCCCCGGCCCGATATAGGTTCTCGGAGGTTTTCGTTTCCGTGCAGAGGCAGACTCTCCAGATTTATGACCAACCTTTCCTTCAGTGATCTTGCAACGAGCAGGAGTTTTTCCGTTATAAATTTGTACAAAGCAATCAACAGATTCTGGCAAAATGGGAGATCTACGTGACCGAATTTTCCTGCTAGAAAGATTCTCCCTCTTGCTCCTCATTTTCGACGAGAAAGCATCGACGAAACTGCCCTTCCATATAGATCGTCGTGGCGCAAACTGATTTCTGCGTCTCCCCACTACTGTTCGAAATCCAGCTTTGGTGGGCTTTCCCCAAGGTGACACCGAAGGTCTACCTCCTTTCGTGCGTCCTTCACCTCCTCCATGGGGATGATCCACCGGATTCATAGCCACACCCCGAACAATGGGGCGTCTGCCTAACCACCGGCTTTGTCCTGCCAAGCTTCTCTTCCGTGCACCATGGTTGGGATTGGGAACTATACCAATAGTGGCTCGGCATCGGGGATCTATGAGTTTTTCAACACCCGGAGGTAACCGCACAAGACATTGTGGTGCATTCCCAGGTTTCTTCATTGTTTTAGCGAAGGTTCCTGCGGCTCGAGTCGGCTTTGCGCCTTGACCTGGATTACATTCAATATTATGCACCCATGTTCCTATACGTATATCGGCGGATGGTATGCAATTTCCTACTTGATAATGCGGATCGAGTATGTCGTATCTATAAGCCTGGGGGCGTGGCCAAGAAGCAGCCCGCTGACTGCTACTATTACTATTACTATTCTCTAAGGGGCGCCCTTCCACCCGGCCTTCATTCGCTGTGCGAACAAGGAAAGGTAAGGTATGGGCTATCAAATTATGGGGTTGGTAGCCGCCTAAGTTGAACGAGGTCGAAGGTTTGGACCAATCGCAATTCGTCACCATCTTGCCTGCTTCCGATTGATGACCAGCTGATATATAAGTGTTTACCTAAGCCGCCGCACCATCACTGTGTGTGCTGGGGCTCGGCTCCCGGACCGTACGTGGGCTGCCTCATACGGCTCTTCCTAAGACCCAATTTGTGTGTGTAGGTTCATAATTTGTTACGGCAACTATGATCTATAGTGACAGAATGGAGGTGATCCCAGAATGCACTATATATCTACGTTGCTTACCTGAGCATAGCGTAAGGGATACCCTTCCCTTGGGTGGGATAACCTGACCTCCCTTCGCGGGGCAAGGGTGAGGGTGTTAACGCTCACTCATCATATGGGTGAGTTTCAATTATATATGTAATTATGGAGGTAGCGTTAAGCGGGCTCGACCAAAGGAAGAGGAAGCTAACTCGATAAGCTTCGATAACATCTCCTAGCTCCGAGTGAGTGGTGTGGTTGGATAACTCGATAAGCTTGGATAACTCGATAAGCTTCGATGACATCTCTTAGCTTCTAGGTATTTGATAGGGAAAAGAGAGAAGACGAATAATCGATAGATTCGCTATTATATATGTAATTACGCTTTCTTTATTAGAATATGTAATTACGCTTTAGCAAAGAAAGAAAGCCTTACCTTAGCCAAGCTTCCCGGATTAACCTTATCTTACCTTACCTACCTTCTTACCTATCAACATGGTGAGTTAGTTTTCACTTATATATGTAATTACGCTTTAGCATCGGGTCTCATAATCGATCGTACCATAAAGGAGATAATATAGTCTCTAATCTAGAGTGAGTCCCCCTATTTCTATTGGTCGAGTACCCATCTTCCTCCTTATTTCCAAAGGTCGAGTACTCTTTTTAATCCCTATTTCCAGAATACCGGTCCTATCTTTGCTAATCAGTGGAAAGGCGCTCTTCTTCGCCAGGCCTGCAGGTTGGCTATGAAAGAGAGGTTTCTTTTACACCCGAGTCCCTCTCGGTCCCCTCTCGGTATCTTCCTATCCGTTTCTATATCTATATCCAGATATCTAAAGCCATCTAATAGACGATGCGTAAGCTTGGTTAGTTAACTAACCCAGATCCAAAAGTTGATCAATCGATTAAGGAGTGGAAGTGGACTAAAGATCATGATTCGACTGGTGCTTGCCTAAAGGTATGTTCCCGCTATATCCATAACGAAACGATTTGTCGTTGATTCCTCTTTCTTTCCCCGCTCCATTCAGGAAGAAATACCTATGATGCTGGCGTTCGGTTGCAACCTTCCTCATCGTACCGCTCCGGCGCCCCACACTCTGGTTGGTTTCCATTCCCCAGTAGGACGTAGGTCTCCGCACTCCCAATTCCTCCTTAAGGGTAAAAGGACCCGGTCGCCCAACTTAAGGATTTGGCAAGTGCCATTTCAGTCTTCATTATGTAGTATTCAGCCGGTTTGATCTGTACCGAACTGGAGGAAGTTGTCCAGCTTTCGATGATGCTGCGGGCTTCGCTAGTGAAACCTCTGTTTCCCAGCCAGAGGAAATATAGGTAGCAGCTAGAGAGGCGGGATATGATCCAATTTCAGATCCGGCGGTTTAGCTTGTTGACTCATAACCCAGGAGCACAGCCCATTCCAGTTCCCTTTGCCCTGTTCCCAATCCATTACCAGAGCAAGAAACAGTTCTAAAGCCAGTTATAGATATAGTAGAAGATATAGTCCCGGAGCCCGCTCGAGAGGCGGTTGATCCCATTAACCCAGAGTCAGCTCCATATCCATATGCAATTGTACTTGCTGATTATTCCTATCAATCGTCAGAGCCATCGAGCAACTTTACACATCTCACGCAGAACGCGCACAGATCTAAACCACGACACATTCCCGGCTCTCTTCGGTCGCTTAATTGACCTAGTTCTGGTTCATAGGTATTTGTTACCGACATAGGTAGATTTTCACCACCCAATCAATCTTCGATCCCCGACCGACCTATGTAAACCCAAGTACTAGCACCTTGAGTGTCGTAGCATGAGGAGGAAGGAGGGAAATGCCATGATTTATTGTTTGACCCTTTTATATATGTCTTATGCGCATCCTCTTTATCCTATAAGTAAGGAGGATGAGACGGCGCAGTGATCTGGTCCCCACATAAGGAAGGAAAGGTATAGAATCACGAATCATAATGCGCAGGTCAGCTATTTCCGTTTTCCCGGTGTCCCCAACAGATAAAGTTCCAAAGTAAGCATCTTTTCCATTTGGAGATCCAAAGTCTATATACCCATAAGCAGCTTCAGTGCTAGTAGCATAAGTTTACCCAGAATCCTCTCCAGTCGTATACCCCGTTCCATATCGAGATCAAAATGCAAAGCTATTGGTTGAAGTTCCAGGACCATAGCCAGCTTACTTACTAGCGTCCCTCCCTGTTCCGACTTTATTTGAAAGGCTATAGCTGCGAATCAATTAATAATCGTTCAAGTATTAATTAATAAAATAGGTTCTGTTCTAACATGTTATTTTGTTCCAATAAGTTATGGAGTTGGTGGTATTGGATTGCTATCTGGCGAGCCCGGGTCCCTGTCCTATAGGTGATCCGGAGGGGGTAGGGGAAGTCTAGTAGATTATAACTGTTATGAATTGGATTTGAATAACAAACAAATGTGATATCCGTCCGGCTTAGTGTGAATTGCTGGTTCTAAGTCAACTGTCTCTGTTGCTTTCACTTGGTAAACTGAATCAAGGTAAACCACCTCTGCTCTCCATAATCGTTCAAGTATTAATTAATAAAACTCCAACTGTGTCTTTGTCTCGATTTGAAACCGCACTGGCATCTACTGCTTCTTTATCTCGGCCTGGAAAGAATCCCAAGTAGGGTGCTGCCACCTTGACTTCCTTCGCTGACTTTGTTCCACCCGCCTATGACTCTGGTACCTATGTTGGCGGATCAACCTAAACTACTCGATATGGATTTGAAACTTCACCTACCTCTGCGGACTCCGGCTATCGAACTTGCTTTGTTGCTGCTGCCTATGCTTCTGTGGGTTTCACCTTTGCTTTTGTCTCTGCTACTTAAACCGGAGAAACTTTATCTCGGGCTCTCGATCTGGACTTGCCAATCATGTAGTATAGCCAACTTATGGGAATGATTATATGTATAGGGAAAAGGAGGAAAAGGTAGAGCCGGGGACTTTCGCACATGTGGTGACCTATCTATGTTACTCCAGCAAGATCCGGTGGTTTGAACCAGCCGTCCGATTTATTTCTACAATATCCAGTTCCTTCCTCTTCTTCTCTAGGCAGACGCACCAGTCGACCCTTATTATGCAAGCATGCTGATCAGCGCCAGAGATCAAATCCAGTTTTGGTTATATTATACAAATCATCTTTCCTAAGTTCCTATTCTGTTGTTGCACCCGGCTCGACACGCCGGATCAGCCATGCCATCCCACTTGTTCCACTAGACTTATATATCGTTCAAGGCTGCTTGTTGTGGATCCAAACAAACCTTCCTCAAGGATCTATGAATCTGGAACTTCGACAGCCCAGCACCACACGTTCCAAGCGCCCTTAAGCTACGCATTGATCAGTGGAAAAACTAGTGTAGCAAGTCATTAAACGAGGGAGACCCCACACTCTGTCAGCCTTTCCGAGGACCAGGAGAGGGCTCACAGCCAAGGATCGAGTTTACGAAACTATACGCTATCTGTCCGCCGTGCCCCGAACTCCACTCAGAATCCCAAGATTTCAGGGGATGGCCGCCTCTAGGTCGGGAGTCTATTCAACTCCAGGCCGGAACACCTCTTCTCTTTCAGTGCTCCTCATCTTATCTCTTTTCACGGTCGGTCAGGCTTTCAAGCGGACTTTTTATCTTGCCCTGACCTTTATCTTAGCCTGTTTTTCTGGATCTTGAGTCTCAAGATCTGCTGGTCACCTTTCCTTGTTATCTGGATCGGCTTATGTCTCTATCTTTCGATCCTTTTGATTCACCGAACGAGAGAGAGTTAGGTCCCCATGTTTCCATATCCGAGAGAGGATAAGTCCCCTTTTGATACATACCCAATAGGATAAGGCCATCACAGGATACCCGAGTCACCATCAAACCAGACCCCTTCAGGCCCCGAGAGAGAAAGAAACATACCCCCGGACGGGAGTGCTGTAACCATGGCGGCTTTGTGCATGCAGTTTATGGATGGCTTATTTGCAGGCTGTGAACGGACGGCTTCTGGGACATCGCTTATATGAACGGTTTCTGAACATCGCTTCTTATATGTGTCCTGGAATGCCTTCTGTTAACCGACGGCTTCGGGTCAGTTTGGGAACGTATGGATGGATTATGTTAATTGTCTCTATGTTCGCTGTAATGCCACGTGCCCCATGTTCCCACCTAATGGTTTTTCAATATTGTGCCACCTCTCCCCAGATATAGTTCTTAGCCTGGCCAGGACTGGAGCCATGCGAGCAGCTCTTCTAGTCAGAGGTGAAGTAGGTCTGCTATGAACACTAGTTGAGATGCTGGTCTCATAGGTTAACATGTATCTATGCCAACATAATATATGAATCAATTGGACTGGTTATGGACAAGGTCAATGTCTCCATGACCACCTTCTCTTGCAATGACTGGCTATCAGCTTTGACAACTACTGGCTGTCGTTGGATTTGGACGGACACATGAAGGTTAGTGGACAAGTGAAACGTATCTATGCAATATAATATATCTATGTCTTTCTTTGTTGTTACAATTTCACTCTGGGGCTATGGCTTAGGGCATGGGACTAAAGAACACACTTGTATGGACAATACTTTCACTATAAGGCGGGAGTGCATGGGGCCTCTACGGCTCAGAGAGACTGACTCTGCAGACTACTCACTTAGCGGCAAGGGACCGGTGATGTATGAGGTTCCAGGGTGGTGAGGTTCCCCACAGAATTGATTATTTAAGAGTATATATGCTAGTTTTGTCGAGCCTCAATCAACATCCTGCCAATACTAATAGGGGAAACTTTAATGAAATGGTCATGTTAATAAACAAGAAAGAATCTCCATTTGATTGCCCCGATGAGCGGTAGTTCCACAGGCTAGTGTATCTTAAGGCGGAATAAAAGAAAAGGCTGCATTTTCAGTATCAAGTGCTAGTGGTGTCTCCATGGAACTTACTTTTTCTTTCTTTTTCCAAGAATGGAATACTATATTTCTTCTTTTGTTTCTTTGGACGGAAAGACACATATCTCCATTTCGCGCAAAACTTTGACATGCCGATCATAGTGAAAACTAGGGAGACTATAGTTTTTTTAGGAAGGACAGAAACTTCGAACCGGATATGGCGGTAGAAGCTCCAGATCATAGCTGCTACTTTTCACGCTCTCGCTTGCATTATTGGGTGGGTGGGCTTAATCGCTATCGCTTGTCGTGGAAAGGCGGCTGAGGTGGATCGCTATCGCTTGTAATGGATTGATGAGTGAGCGCTACCAACCCACCCTTACTTCCGCTACTTACCGCTACCTACCATGCTGTCCTCCCTACTGCTGCTGGATTCTTATTCTGTTGGGACTAATGCTCCCCCCTACTGCTGATTCTGCTGGGACTAATGCTGCTTATTCCGCTGGGAATACTTATCCTTTACTCCCTCTCCTTCCTTACCCTCCTTACTTCTCGCATCACGCCCCAGGAAGAACGACCACCAGTTCAGGATTAGCACTGGTAACTGAGACAGAGGACCAAGGAAGGTACGAAAAATAAGGAGCACAGGCATTCAATCAATGAATGGCCAGTAATCCATTGAGGTTGCTGAGGAGCGGTTCATCGAGCTTGCCTGTCGTTGAAGGTCAGTCCTGGTCAAGTCACGTATGGGAAGGGCAGGTCAAGTCGGCGAAGGTCAAGTAAGGGAGGAGGAAAGGTCAGGAGCTTCGAACCAGCCCCGGCACGGCACACGGTACTAGGGAAACTCACTCCAACATATAAGTATTTCCAACCCTACTGAACTGAGCATCAAAGTGTAATTACATATATAAAGCCATATGTTCCCCACCCCATTAAATCTCTTTCTTATCTTCTGGCAGTAGTGAAGTGAATCCATAGGGCATTTTCCTTTCCACGCCAGGAGTCAATGTGAAAATGAAGGGTACGCTTTTCTTGGGAGATGCGGCAGTTGGTAACGCCCTTTTCAGAAGACTCATAAGTTGCCTTTGGCCGCACCTTGTATCGAAACCACATTTGTGTAACCAAGCTCATTTAACAGGGCTATTATCCTCTTGGAACCAGGTCTACTGGAACCAGGCTCTTCCTTGGGGTTTCTCTTTAAACCAGGTCTCTTTACGGGGCTCCTTAACTAGGGCTTTTCTCTTTAGCGGGGTTATTCTTTCAACACAACAGGGCTCCTTCCTATTTAACGCTCTTTAATCGACAGGTTTCCTCTCCCGTTGGTCGAGAGTTCGCTGCCTCACCCTCTTTTATAAAGGTTCCTTATTAAGGCTCATTAAGGGCTGGCTCCTCGTTCATAAAGCGCTCCTTTATCAACAGGTACTGTTAAAAGGTTTTGATATCCTATCCAGTGTTTCCCTCCTGGTCTTTAGAATTACAAACTATTGATCAAAGCGTCATCCCCCAGAATCCTCATCAGTTCCCTTTGGCCGCTCCTTACCGGCTAGCCAACTCAGAAGACTCATCAGTTAGAATAAAATCCAATCCAATCAGTTCATTATAGCTCTTAGAAATTTGATTCTTTCTTTCTTTTTAAGTGGAACTGTGATCCTCCCTGTTATTATTGCCCTGTGGAAATGTGGGGTAGTGCCTATGTGTGTAATCAATTGATAATGTGTTTTTCAATCCCAACCAAACATGGATTCAACCAACGGGTTGTATATTTAGGGAATGGGTGCTCAGGAGATGGGTCACACTTCTTAAAATGAAAATTGAGTATAAATGCAATATAATATGTATATTTCTTTATAGAGATCGAATATCACGTAGAAATGCCAGTATCACAGGTATAGGGATGTTTTGATGTAAAGATTGATTCTCTAGGTGTTCACAGAAGCCATTCACTTAAGCCCGTTCACTAACTGACGACATTCACTCACAGCACGAAGCTGTTCACTAACTGAAGCCGCCTGTGAACTACGTGCAGTGAATGAAAAGGTGGCTACACAGAGGCGTTACGAGGAGGTGCTACAAAGAGGTGCTACGAACGAATAGGTCCTACCCAGAGGTCCTACCTAGAGGGTGTACCCAGAGGTGCTACCATCATCCCATTACAATTTACTACAGCGATGTTATATACTATTCACCTGTTGAGCTTCATACGCCATGCAGTTTCACATACGCCATATGGTGTTCATACACCTTACAGAGAAAAGAGAGGTTTCACACGCCACACAGAGAACGGGGTAGAAGGAGAGGGAGGAAGAGAAGGTAGAAAGAGAAAGCCCTATATTTATTCTATGCACAATCCACAATCGAATAACGAGAACTGTAATAACGATTGCCTCCGTACCTGACCTAACACTTGTATGACTCTATTCTATGGGGCTAGTGTAAAGATGGGTCTAGGAAAGACTCTTGGGTTAAGGCTCTATCTCTTAGTAGCAGAACCTGAATTGCCTTCTTATGCGAGAGACCTTCGGCTAAAGTATATAAAGGGTGGGGTCCTTCCTTACCTTACCTTAATAATGAATAGATACGTTCGCCTACCTGGCTAATGAATACCTTTATCTGTCTAATGTGCTTACCGGGGAGAAAGACTAATGAATAGCTAGCTTCAATAAGAAAATAATATAATAATATAAAGTGAATTGCCCACCACCCAATGTACGGAACTTCCATACATACTTAAGATCGAGGTCGAAAGCCAGCCCCATCTAAGCCCAGCTAGCCAGCTACTATACTACCACAGCTGGCCACAGCCTAACCAGAAAAAGCCATCCAAGCTAGACAGCGACCAGCTACATTAGTTCCATACCCCATCCAGCAGCTCCAGATCGAGACCCAGAGCGACTTACTGATCCACTACCAGCATCTAAGCCAGGAGCAGTTCCATACCCAGATTAAGCCGTTGATTAAGTAGTTGATCCAGTTCTTTATGATGAGCGTGATCGTGATCAAGATTCAGATGCTCGTGATCCAGGTTATTAGTTCAAGGATAGATAACCAGTAGTTTTAGTCCCTGACTCGAGAGCCCACCCTTTCTGTCGATCCAGCACCAGCAGCAGAGCCATCAGTAGATCCAGTCGAAAGGAGCCGTTGATGCTGCGTTGATCCAGGAGTAGATCCAGGTCCAGATTAAGCAGGCTTAGCAGCATTTAATTTTGATCTAGCAGCACCTGAGCCAGTCCCACCACCGGAAACAGAGACAAGAGCTAGAGCAGCAAGCTAAGGCAGTTGACCGAGTGGCGAAGTAGTGGAAGTTTTAAGCACTACTAGCAGAGCCAGGCGCAGAGTATTTAGAAGATCCTCCAGTCGCAGTGTCAGTTTCTGCAGTTCCAGATCCAGATTCAGCAGTAGACCCAACACCAGTAGATGTAGAGTCAATTGGTGAAGTAAGACCAGTAGCAACCCATTTAGAACAAAGCTATTGAGAGCCCCCCTCACCAAGCAATTGACTGGTGGGCTTATACGCCTGCCTATCCTTCTATTGCGCGCTGCCTACAGTAACAGGGAAGGAGACAGACAGGGAGAGGGAAAGAAAGGGAAATTGAGAACCCAAAGAGAAGGAAGGGAAAGCACACCGCCTTACCAACTTCTATCTCTCGGCTTTGAGCTGGCAAATTCCCCTCTATGAACCTGGCGTATTGGGATGGTAAATGGGAGGAGAATGCGAACCTGGCCTTGACCTGGTAAATTGGAGAGTGAAAAGGTGGCGTTGAAAGATGGCTTCTCAGCACCACACTTGTGTTCGGCTTGGTTTAGGTATAGTAAACTCTTTAATCTTTTCAGTTAAAGCAGCAATTTGATTCTGGACTTGAGATAATTCAGTCGTATGTGATGATGGTCCAGTCGGAACTTCACCTGGGTAGTTAGCCATTGCTTCAATCTTCATCGCCTGTTCTAGAGCGGCTCGAGAAAACACGCGTTTGGCGAAGCTTCTTTGGATTGACGAACCAGCATTGCTTTTCTATCTTGTTTCAGGGGAGGGCATGGCAAGGAAGATCAGGTCAGCGAAGGCAAGGCTCTCTTTGATTGCCGAAATTAGGAATGAATCGAGTTACCCTTTCTATGCCTACGTGCCAACTCTGGAATCGATAAAATGAACTCCACTTTGTTAAGAAGAAGTGCGTTATATCGCTGGACCCCAGGATATTTCATTTGGGGTGCTAATCGAGCTTTTTTATGTACAGACTTTGGGGTTTTTGGTTCTTATCGGATGGCTGCTTTCGAACTAATAAAAGAGATGTTGGTACTAGCCCAGTTAAGTGATCAACTTCAATTGCTGAAACCACCAAGCCTTATTTTGACTCTAAACCTGCCTGTTGTTTACTACTGGCTGGACTGAAGAACCTGCTAAATGTAGGGACCTAATGGAGTTTTTTTACTGGGATATACAAACCTGAGACTGGTCTACCAGCTTAATTGGGGAACTTGCTGAGCCTGGGATAGGTTGGATGAATGCTACTTACTGGAGGTTTACTTTAGATCTGCAAAACCCAAGGCGAGGGATTGGTTGGCTGAAAATATGTCAAGGCCTACCACTGAGTGGTTCAATAATATGGAATCCAAAGGAGGCTAATTCGGGTATTTGATGTTTTTTATAAAAAGGCTAACTGACTTATTTGATTACACTTTGCCTCGCCCCTTACCTCGCTCCTAATCCTTTACCTTACAACATATATAGGGAGGCCCAACTTCCATTCATACAAATTTTATGTATATCTTTCCACTCGGTACAAAGTACCCCTTTTTGCTCGTCGTTTCTTGATCCCTGAACGCTTCATTTTGGAGTCAATTATATCTATAGGGGGGGTTGGTTTACAAGGCCCCCCTCGCTCAATCACTCAACCAAGGTCACTGAGGTTTCCTGCGGAGCCCGAGCCCGTCTTATAGGGTATGTTCCATCCATACGTCAACAGTACGCCAGCCAGCCCTACTAACTCTTGTCCGTGTATCGAGCCAGCCCTACCAACGCTTTCTCCTTGTACGCCCGTCCGCTTCAACCGGAGCAGACCCAGCCCGTCTATCCTATCCTTTGATTTACGTGTTCAGAGCCCGTCTTAGAGCCGTATTCTTTGTGTATGTCCGTGTACCGAGCGAGACAGCCCTACCACTTTATTCTTGTCCATGTAGTTTCAACCCTTTTAGGACCAACGCCTCACCACCCCACCTGGCTTACCTTACTTACCTTACCTTCTTACCGCCTTTTTACTGCTTCCCTTAGTTAGTTGCTTCCAGGTTTACCTGCGTTAGTGCTTACCTTTGTTAGGTGCTTCCCTGATAACGACAACGCTACATGCCTGGTATTTATGGGTAGTCCTTGGTTTCGAACGAACGCCTAGTTTGTGGCGTGGGGGAGGTGGAAAAACGGACGAACGGCAGGCGGGGGGGCACGGAATGAACCCCGGGTGGACGCTTTGCGGGAGGGGGATGTTATGCTTTCATTTATACTTCGGTGCTTATATATGTTGCTACAATCAGGATATTTGCGATTGGATTTGATTGATGAGTGAGTCTGCTGCTTTCCCAAAAAAAAGAACCAACCGAGAGAGATAATAGTTTGAGGATTATGAGTCTTCTGCCAACCGGGAGTCTTCTCCGAAGAGCGAGAGCCAGAAGCCTTCAGCCTTTTTCCAGTCACCTTTTGACAGAAGCCTTGAACCAGGAACAGAAGCCAAGAGCCTTTTGCCTTTTTAACCTTGAGCCTTGAGCCTTTCCTTTTAGCCTTCAGCCTAAACCAGTACCCATAAATAAGCCATGTGCCTTTCACCTTTTGCCAGAAGCCTTAAGCCTTCAACACCAGCCTCACCAAGTCCACCAACATCAACCACACCTACAACAGGGAGGGGCTAGATAGAACCATTCAGGGAGGTAGATGTGTTCATCCAAGTTATTTAGAGATTGACGGCCTACCAGGTTAGGTTCGGGGCAGGCACTCAGTTTGCTTGGATAGAAAAGATAGAGAACCTTCTCATTTGACGTTTTGCCTTATTCAAAACCTCGTTTTTATTGGGTACAAGCATATCATTCGGGCACATAAAGTGCATTTTTGATTAATGAGGAATGCCATTTCACGATGTTTCTCTATAACAGGCAGGATGGAATCATTTGCTTTGAGGTTGAGCGCCTTTCTTGATGCTGCTATAACGTTTGGCGAGAGAGATTATAAAACAATGACGAAGGAAGCTGCTTGATGAACCGTTAGGCTAGTAGACAATGGCCAGACATGGAGAAAAGATTAAGAGAGTACGAGCCGGTTTTGGCGAAGCCTTTTGAAGTACCAGAGGCAATTGTACATGGGTTTCGCCTAGAGGATAAACCTGTCAAGGTCGGGTTTTCTCTCAAGGATCGACCGGGCAGAGAGAGAACTTGCTGCTGGCTGGCAGGTCAAGCCATAGAGGACCACCGTTTTCCCTTCTCCGAGCTTGTCCAGGAGAATGGGGATCTGATTTTTAAGGTGATCCCCTACGAATCATCTTTTGCAACATGTTCAGATTGTCACATCGGCTACGGTATAGAGCCCATAGCGCTATCGAGCTCGGAATTTTCCCGAGAACTGGAACACCTAGGAAAGATAGATGGCTGTGGGGTATTTATTAATTTAAAATTCGGATACGTCACGATTGGGCCTTCTGGGCCCTCTCAGAGTTCGCTTTAACCCCAGCCCTCTCGGGCGTCCTATCACCTTTTGTACTCGGGGCATTTCCCTCACATGCTGAAACAAGACGGGCACTTCAGCTTTTTCGTATGTATTGGCCTCCAGAAGGGATAGATAGATAGATAGATAGATAGGTCCTATCTATCCCTGCTGGGGGGGGAGGGGCGAGCCCTTCCCACCTTGGCGAAATCAATCCTTTCCAAGCTTTGAGCAAGGATTGATGAGAGGGAGCGGTCGTTTCCCCCTCTCTTTAGTTTTCCATCTAAAGTCGTCTATAGAGACCCTTTCGGGCTCACCGACGAAGACGTAATCTAATAGGAAAGATACCTGCTTTATTGAATTCAAAGCAGGCATTCCTGGTTCGAAGCCAGGCGTCTTCATTTCTTTTTCTCTTTCTTTCCAATGATAACGCATCACTGAAAGAACTTAAAATGGAACTCCATTTTAAGTTCTTTCAGCGATTTCACCAATGATCATGTAATTACTGAAAAAGGCAGACCCACATACGGGAGCCTGACCATGCACCGAAATAGAATGACCTATAAGGCTTTTCCTTCGTTATCCGAGGAAGGCTGTCGTGGTGGAAGCATTAATGTAGCGCCCCTGGCCTAACCCCGGAGGGCTCCAAGGTGTGGTAGGCAATAGAACCCCTGTAGTTCGAGTTGGAAAGCAAGCAGGAAAGCGCAAGGAGCAAAGCAAAGAGTAAAAGCAGCAGAAGCAGGATCAACATTTGTTACGAGGCGTAATTATGTAAGGGAGGATTTAGAATACCGAGCTGGGGTTTTGGTGCCTTAACTCGTATAATATCGGACAAACAAATAGTTATCCCTCGGCGCTTGAGAGCCAAGAGTTCGAGAAATTAGTTGTGTTCTTCCTCAGGGTAAGAATCACGAGTCGAAGGGACGGTTCAAAGAAAGAGTTCCTTCTTCCGGACTTGAAGCTGGAGTTTGTTGGAAAGTGCGGGCGATCTAGTGCATTTTTATCATAAAGACGCATGAGGGCAGGAAGGACTTGTTAGGCTTATTAGTCTTAGTCCGTTCCCGAAGGGTAGTTCCTTGCTTAGTGCAGCTAGGGCTAAATCTCCGGATAGAGGCATTCCTTAGCACAAGCGCTAAGCGATAATAATTCCTTTCCCTATGGTCAAGCTGTTTCACTCCTTGTGGAAAGTCTTTTTTTAGTACTTGTTTGCGTCCCTTCCCCCCTTTCTATGTACCCAGTCTACGAACCTGGCCTAATCTAATAGGCCTGGAAGGCCCTGAAAACACCGATGCAGCATGGTTTCATAGTGTAGGATGGCTCTTACCGGAACTTCTTCACTCAATTATCAAGATTAGAGAACAACGCCAGCCCCTGCCCCTTTCTCTAATAATAAGGCAAGCCGAGAAGCAGATCCCAGCTTAGAAAGCGAGGCTGGTATTGGTTCAGAAGCAGGCCTCGGAACCCACATCAGTACTTCCCAGCTTAAAGCCCCTGGAGCCCCTTTGTGAATCCTTTGTTTGAACTGTGAACCCTACTGTATCGACTTACTCATCTCGATCAGGTGACCTGGTTGAGTCTGGTCTCGAAGCATCATAGTTCTAAAAGTACAGTATCCCGTCAGGAGGTCTCATCAGGAGGGGGGCATCAATCATTTTAGTCTCGCTTTCGTCCGTGCTTTCACTCTCATGGATATCTGGCTTGAATCGCTCGTTTAGTGCCCTCGCTCATTGATATACGGCGTATAGAGGAGAAGCTTAGCTTGTTTACTTAGTTAGCTCGATATGTTCTTTATTATTATAATAAAAATAGGAAGAAGAAGAAGACAGATGAATCTCTTGATCTCGGAGAAGAATAATCTTTCTAACATCAACACTTGGACTTCGGTACATTAGGCATAGAAGGAAGGATTCTAAACCTGGTTCGAAAACAATCTGTTCTTGGTTCAGGACGAAGGGAAACGGCTGGTTCTAAACTAGAGAGAGATCATGAAGCCGGGACTGCCTGAAAGCATCATGCAGGTCATCTTGCCGAAAATATGTAGTTGATCATCCTGGTGCAGAAAAAAGAGGAAAGGATAGTCGTTTAAGACGAGCAACAAGCTCAATTGACAACTGGTTTAGAACAATTGAATATGGGTACAGAACAGAAAGAAGATTCCGTTCCTGGTCTTGGCTGCTCAGTGTGATACAAATTCAGACGGATCAGGAGAACGAGAGAGATGTTGGTCTTGCAAGGCGCGGGTCTTGCCTAAAAAGAATATAATAATACTTTCCTTTCCCTATGGTCAAGCTGTTTCACTCCTTATTACACTCACAATACAAAAAGAAAGTTCATGGCATGTCACAACGACTCTATCGGCTTTTAGTTCTTCCTGGCACTCGCCGCATTTCTTTGATCAACGCCGGTTCCGTCACTCCTATCTGCTTTTTCCAGTCCTTCCTTTCCGCCGTTCCGTTGGACCACCCACTCCCCTTCCTTGGTTCTTGGTATATTGGTTCCCGGTCAAAGCCGGTCGTTCGCCGTGAAAGCAAGCAAGATAGGATGAAGACATCCGTCTCGTAAGATGGGTATGAGTATAGTATATGTACTCAGAGGTAACTTCGACTGGGCTGCCCGCTGACTGAGGTAAGCGATCTGTCTTAAAGAAGAAGATTGGCAGGGTGAAGAATGATTGATTCTATTAGCCAAAGGTGTAGAGTAGTCAGATCAAGGGCTTAGCGCCAGAGAAGAAGCTAGCCAAGATTGGTAAGTCTAGAATAGAAGAAAGAGTGCTTATGACTGACTCCACCAACTCCAAGGAAGAAGGGAAGCAAAGCTTAAATAGAAGTAGATGAAGGGAATAAGGAAGTGCCCCCAGAAGGAAAGGGGAGGAAAATGCCACGGGTTTGCGGACAGCGGTCCCTTTTGTACATTTGCTGAGGTGCGAGATGCGCTTCTTTAGTGCCCCAAGAGAAGAGAGGGCTTTAGGACTGAGACTGAATAGGGGGAAGGCTAGGGGAGCTCTACTGAGTTGGAGAGGGTGGGACGTTAGTTCAGGTTCGAAAGGACAAGGACCATTCGATATGGTCTAATTGGGTTAGGGTCTACCTTATCAAAGGTAGGGACTTCTGGGCGTTGAAGCCTTGAAGAAAGGGGCCGCTTGCTCATGGCAGAATAGTTAAGGTAGCGGGCAATGGGAATTCTCCTGACACTTTTGTTTGGAAGGGGTCTCCCTCTGGCTCCTTTTCCATCAAATCTGCTTGGGATAGTCTCCGCCCCCGGGCTGCTTCTGTTTTCTGGCATAAGCTTGTTTGGCACAGGAAAGCTATCCCTCGTCACGCTTTTATCCTCTGGTTGGCTACCTTGGGGAGGCTCCCTAGCAAGGATGTGCTTAGCAAACATGGTATGTTTGTAGATTTTACTTGTATTCTGTGTGGGCAGGAAGATGAATATATTAACCATCTCTTCTTTTCCTGTTTCTTCTCCTCCTCTATCTGGATCTCTTTGTGTGGAAAATGCAACATCCCGTCAGTTGCTATGAATTGGGAGGACACTCTGCGTTGGATGGCTCAAACTTTTAGGGGCAACTCTCTTTCCAGTTTAACTGCTAGATTGATGTTCGCTGCTGTAGTCTACGGTATTTGGCAGGAAAGGAACTCTCGCAATAATTATAGTAAAGGTGAACATGATTTGGTGTCGTACTAAAGAAGGCGAAGGGTGAATTGCACACCCTTCTTCTAATGCATCCCCAAAGTCTTGCTATAATCCTGCCTTCATCTAGATCATGTATATTTGATGATATTCTCATCCTGATGTACCTTGCTCTAAAGGGTTCCTGATCTCTCATGCTAACTTGTAGTTTGTTGGCTATCATTACGATAGGCACATTTGCTTTCTTGTGAAATCCCCGTGAATCCTTTGGTTCGTGGGATTCATCGAAAACCCATAGATCATAGTAATTGTGTGCCCCAGTGAGATCATCTCCTCGGGAGCTGGTAAAATAGATTCTTAAAACACGGGATAGTATATGGAAAAGGGCTGTCTTCTGCATATTTGGCACTCCATAAATTAATAGCTGCTTTGTTTTTATCGGCCTGTGAAAAGATAGTTGACAAGCAATCCAATAAAGTAATAGATATTGATCTTCTAGCTCTTCGATCTCATACTCCTCCGGTTGTCCATGTCTCTCAAAATAATCTATAAATCTCTCTCCCAGAGTTGTTTGCATATCTCGAACTACCTGTAGATCCTCATATAGATTCCTCATGCTCTCATAGGAATGCCAGGATAGCTTCTTTTTTTTGGATAAGTAATAAGCTTTATTTCAATAACTAATGAAATACAACAATCAATGTAACCAAAGTACCGGGCGGCATCACCTGCTCCTTAACTTATAATGAACAAGGAAAATCACAAAAGCAAAGCTCCATAATACAGCAAGGGAAACCCAGCAGATACTGGCAGCACTCTATTCATACAGCAATAGTAAAACAGATACTCCCAGTGCAGCAAGCTCCATAACCTGCAGAACACCCCCAGTGCAGCAACCCATCCAACCAAGCAAACCCAGACAGATGAACAAATCCAGCAGTACAACACAAACAAACCAAGCTGTGACAACAAACAAGGTTAGCTACAGATGCTGTCAGTAAGGCCCCAGGCTTCTACCAGCCTGATATTCGCAGATGACCTTGGAAAATTCCGCAGGTAAATGGTCCTAGTTCTTACATACTCCAGAATTTCCAAGTAAATTTGAACTAACCTCCTAGTTTTACCACTTTGCATCCTCATCTTCCTCTCCTTCCATAAGGAGTAAACAAATGCCGCGAACATCAATCTAACTATCAGGGACAGCAATGATTTATCACTGAAGTTTCGAGATAGCCATTCCACATTTGTCTCCCATCTCCGATGTGAACGTGGGAGCGCACACCTATCGCACAAGAGTGACCAAATACGAGCCGTAAATGGGCAAGAGGAGAACAGATGGTCAAGAGTTTCCTCTTCTTCCTTGCATAATACACATCGGTTAATCTGAATAATACCCATGCTGACTAGTTTTTCCTGTGTGTATAGCTTCCCCCGGATAGCCATCCAAAGAATGATAGCATGACGGGGGATTAAGTTTTTGAACCACACAAGTTTATGCCAACCCACCACAGTCTCTCTATGCCTCACAGAGTTCCATGCGCTCTTAATGGAGAACTTTCCATTAGGAGACTCAGCCCATACTATCCTGTCCCTCGAGGTTCGCCCATCACCTACTGGGTACTTTATTTTTCCACGGGCAATTTCCCTTAAATTCAGGATCTTACGCCATGTCCATGAGCAATCTCCGGGACATTTAAGTTCCCAGAAACTTCTCCTTTTGATCAAGTAGGTCCAAACCCAGCTGGACCAAATAGAGTTCTCCCGATCACTACAAAGGTTCCACACATGTTTCAACATAGCAGCTTGATTCCATGTGTCAAGCCTTTTGACTCCCAACCCTCCCTCTTTAAAGGGGAGACACACATTAACCCATGCCACTTTGGCCCCGCCATGGCTAAGCTCACTCCCTTTCCATAGAAAGGCTCTCAATACCTGTTCCAGTCGCTTGATAACAGCTTTAGGGAGGATAAAAAGGCTTGACCAGAAAGTCTGTACAGCGAACAGTATGGACTTAATAAGCTGTAACCGGCCCGCATAGGACAAGGAGTGGGCTGTCCAGCTCTTAGCCCGAGCTACTATCCTCTCAACCAGCGGATTGCAATCTTATTTCTTCACGATTGAAGAAAGAAGGGGTACTCCAAGGTACCGGACTGGAAGCTTACCTTCGTTATACCCCAGAAGATTGATGATCTGATCTTTTATACCACATGCAACACCGCACATAAATAGATTACTTTTTACGGGGTTGGGGCCCGACAACTCTTTGAACTTTACAAGGCAATCCTTGACCAACGATGCAGAGTAAGCCTCCCCTCTGCAGAAAATCATGAGATCATCCGCAAAACACAAGTGGGTGATTCTCTTGAGCTCTTTATCGATCGGCGATTGTGAAAAAAGAATAGGAGTCCTTTAGCCTTCGGTCAATAGGAGTAATTCTTCCCTCTAGTAGGTCAGTCAGTCTTTAAATGTGTTCCATAGAATAGAAGAGAAAGAGTCAGTCTTTACTCCTTAGTCTGCCGCTATCTTTCATCCCTTAATTGCCTTATCTTTTCTTTTTCTGTTGTAAACCGGCCGTTTGTTAGGATCTTCTCGCCGTAACCAGTAATAGGCTTATCCGCCGTTTCATTCGCATTATCGTGAGCGGGTCTGGTGAACTACCCTTTCACTGGTTCTAGCTACTATTGGATTTGAACCCTAGCTTAGCACTCCCTCTTGTTATTGTTAGGGATATACTACCCGTATAATCTTGATTCTCCTTTACAGACCAGCAGACCTTACATACGCAATTCCTCGATTCATTAACGTGCAAGAGAAAGCGATCCACAAGAGGGTTCGTTCATCTAACACTTACCCACTATCGGCTTCAAGCAACTATCGATGTAGACTGAGAACCTATTGTATAAGGTTTGACTATGTGTGATAATTTGTTTACAATTTTTTCACATACTCAATTTACCTAGGAAGTCCTGAGAGAGCAACAGCAGCTGGAATTGGACCGAGGGGTACTAATCCTTCAGACTGTCTCAATCCAGGTAACTCTTACTCCATTACTTACTGACAAACGGATCCAGGTAGCTCAGATCTAGCTAGGTTAGACGGTTCGGTCTTAGATGGTTTGCTTGGTCTAGTGTGTTAGGGCTAGCTGAACAGAGCAGAACGACTTCTCGCTGTGTGTCTAGTAGAACCCGAAGCATTGACATTGAAAGAAAGAAGTCCCTCAAGCATTGAAGAAAGAACAAAGACAAGGATTTACCTATAGGATAATCCTGTCTAGAATCATCGACTACTCGAAAGTCAACTCATCTCGGAGCATGGAAAGAAGAATTGATGGACAGAGTACTGGAGAGAAAGCCTATGGTCTCTATGCCTGCTGAAGTCAGCTATTCATTTCCAGGTATTCCGTGTCTGGTTTGATAGAACCAGGAGTGGGAGATGGAGTCGATTAGTTTACTAAGTAGAAAAATGAGACTTCTAAATGAGTTGGTACCGGCCTTTTCCTTTTCTAGTAAAGCTACTACGTACCTTCTAAAAAATGCTTTCGTGGATTGGATTTCACTTGACTGTCTACGGCTCCATTGCGTGTGCTCGGGTCGGGGTAGAAGTGTTGTATAAGTGTCGTCTTATTAAGTATTTTGATTGAAGTTATTTTATCTATAAGAGGTGGAATAGAATAACCCGGTTGAAGCGTACGGTTTTATTTCATTTTCATTCGTTTTCTCTATCGAGCTAGCTCTCATTGCTCTAACAGGCTGGCTGCTCAGTTGATCTCTTGAGTGAGCACTCAATCTCTCCGATTAGACCTTCCATCAGGTTGATCTAAGATCGATCCTTTTTCGGAATGGGAGAAACCAAAAGTAGGGCGGTCGATTATACCTTGTAGAGCATCATCAGGTTGATCTTGATTGATGTTCAGTTGTGGAATTCCAGTGTGCTCTTGATCTTAACTGGTGTTCTTGATTGAGTGCTCACTCGAATGAATCATTAACTCATGTGTTCTCTTGATAAAGAGATCACCTTTGACTCTCCCAAGGACCTCTAAACTAGAGTTGAAATCGAAAGAATAAGAAGAAAACTCCTTAGATCGAAGTGGGTCAACCAATCCCCAGAGCAAGATCACTTCAATACGAACACAGCCCTGAGGGGGGATAGGGGTAACTCCTGTTCTTTTCGGAATGCTCATACTCACTAGATAAGATCACAACCTGTAGCACATTAGGGTGATTTCTGCTTGCTCTAACAAGACCTTTGCCCATCCCGGACAAGACCGGTGGGAATGTGTAACCGTAGGGAGTCCCTTGTTAGATTGGTTCTTAAGTTTTCATGAAAACAACCACCCCGCCCGCCTCCTTCTTTTTGTAGATCAACAAAAAAACCCTCTAACCTTCCTTTAAGATGTGTAGTTGTAAGCCGAGACAGATTGTTTACTCGGAACAAATGTGAGTGCCTTCAAGCTTTCGAATCATTGCACTACACATTCCTTCGAATCTAATCATCAGGTTTCATTCATTTCATTCAACGTTCGATCAATCAAACAAGGCGATCATGAGCAATATCACATGAGCACTCTCAAGAGATAAATTCGTTCTAACACACTTGAGGGGGGAGGGAGAGCGAGAACTCACAACTTCTTTGATAATCCTCTAAGGTCTAAGGGGGGGCGCATAGCGAAAAGGAACTCACTTACCGTTCTGGAGCTGGAGTTCCAACTCAGGTTGCCAACCTAATAATATATAAGGGCTTCGAGCAAAGCATTTGGAGGGTGGGTGAATCGTAGAAGGCAATCCTCCTCTAAATAATGAAAACTTTGTCTTACCTAAGGGGTCTAGAGCAAGCGATCGAGAAGGGTTTTCGCTGAGTGATAGACTTACCCCATGAATGAACATTAGGTCCTGTTCAGGTTTCAAGGTTACTTACCAGAGATTAAGGAGAGAAATGTCTTAGAGGTCTTACCCATGGTTACATACCTGATATAACGAAGGCATAAGGTCAAAGTCCTACTTTTCAGATATAGCGGGAGGGGGGTGTCAGAGTCGAACCGATAACGCCCGCTGCCTCATCTGAATAAATAACTTTTATATACGTAATATTACATCTATAATGATGGGCCGGCAGCCAGCTAATTCCGAATGCTCAGTCCACTCACCGACCCAAGTTTTCTCTTTATTCTCTCTCTAGTTACCGAAAGCGCTTTCTTTCCCGCTATTCTCGCTAGCTACCTCAGCAATCTCGGCTACGCCGACTTGCCCAGCTATTCTCGCTAGCTACCTCAGCAATCCCCACGCAAGCCAAGCCGAGCCTTTCATCCAAGCCAAGAAGCCAAGCCGAGCCTTTCATCCCACCCACGCAAGCAAGCCGTTCGACCTTTCTCTGCAAAACGATAAGCCAGCCAGCAGTAACGAAAAGCCAGTAACGATCATCAGCCAGTAACGATCGGCCAGTAAAGAACGGTGTTTCTCTTCTTTAGCACCCCACCTCATCTTTAGGAGGAGATTCTCGAGCATCTCACCTCACCTTGAGTTTCATATGCGACGGGAACTCTTATTGATAACCTTATTCTTATAGCTATTCTTTTCACCCCACCCTTCCCAACACACTGGGTGCCAGCCCCAAACCTTCCTTAGCTGTGGTCCTGCCTTCCCTCCTTAGCCTCCTTTTCCCTCTAAAAGTCCATCGCAGTTCGCTTAGCATAAAGGTGATTTTCCCCTCGATAGAACCATCGCAGTTGAGCGCCTTTCGGCCTCAAATAAGGCATGTAGGGCAGGGCTTCCTTCCATCCCACCCATCCTT
>Ga0316215_1000022_pt1 | contig 27968 bp, 40 predicted proteins | sample NRE5metagenome_FD_207796 | JGI IMG/M metagenome (GOLD analysis project Ga0316215, IMG submission 207796) | Spruce roots microbial communities from Maridalen valley, Oslo, Norway - NRE5 | ecosystem: Host-associated > Plants > Roots > Unclassified | place: Norway: Oslo | collected 2017-09-15
AAAACTATTCAGCGTCGTCTTTACGGAAGTAAAAAATAGTTCGTCGGGAGGTTTCTTCATTTTATATATGCCTTATAAAGCTTTATATATAAAATGGGATAAAATGCGCTGGTAATTAAAGGGTTAAATTTTAAATGAGGTTTAAAGATTTCGATGAGTTTATCGAACGCGAAATTAGGATTGTTCATTTCTGTAGTATCCGTCATGTCGTAAATATGTTCATCAGAACTAACTACATTGCACCTACCGTGACCGGCACCTATTTTACATCCGATATAGCACCCATACCCGCGCACGATGATATCGCGCTTGCGTATGACGAAAGAAATTCATCTCTATTCATTTCCCATTATTTTAACGCCTTATCATACTCGCGCCACGTAAATGGCGCGTATGTTGGGAATTCTGGTTTTTGATGAAATGGATTTAAAATCGCGCTACCAATTGTTCCTTCGACTACACCGCCAATTAACATGCCTCTTTTAGATAATCCAGTTCCGTATGCAAACGTGGGTCCGACTCCGAGTAACCTATCAACAATTTTATTAATTACGTCGGAATCGTTTTTGGTTATAAAATAATTTTTACCGGTAATTCGATAAAGTATATACGACATATCGCGTTTATACGCTGCCAATTTTGTAAGTTCATCGGGATGTTGTTTCCAATACGTCCATACGTCGCAAATTACCCTCGTATATTTGATCGCTTCCATTTTATATAATTATTTAGTAAATAATTATACGCGTATGATAAAGTAGGCTTATTTTACACGAATGATGAAATAGTTTCGAAACTATTTCATCATCTAAACGTTTTCTACCATTTTAGGACTGGGCGATTTTATGAATAATATGTTACATATAAAATGACTGAAGAATTTCCAAATCGTCCATATGCTTTAGTACGTCCAATGCGTAACCTTACGAAAATGTATATATATTGGGTTCCCAATGTAATAGCTGGTGTACCTAAAAGCGCTGTTATCATATCGTTAACACCCGCAAACGAAAAAATATATACGTTACTTTCAGAATTTTATATTTCGGAATTTCAAATACAAAGTTTTGTAAAAGAATTTTTACTAAGTTTAGACATGCCAATGGAAGATATAATCTCTGCGCAAGCTGACATAAACCACGGTCTTTTTGCATTTGCACGAGACGAAATAGATGAAATAGATACGTATGATACCGTTAAATACGATATAGACGCAGCCGTAGACGAAGCATTTTCAAAAATATGACCACTCGACTAAATTACGAAAGACCCTAGTAATTACATTAATAATTCTGCGTAGTTAGATTTTAGATGGTAGATTTAAACGTACCATTTTTATAATAAAATAAGCATGGGAAAGACTAAATCACCTAAACCAGAAGATCCAGTTCAAAATCGAGAAGACGAAGTAAAAACCGACGATACTACTGAAAAGTCAATTAAACCATGTTCTAATAAATTACCCGAAAATTTTCTTAAAAATCTTCCGGATTCGTTTAAAACTTTACAGATATGTTTAGATTCGGTAATTAATGATCCGAAATCGATCAAATATATATCCGACGCGTGTAAAAATCCATCATTTTATTTACGAGCGTGTGCGGCGAATGGTACAATTTTGAAAGAGTTAACGGAGCAAGATAAGACGTTAGACGTATGTTTGGCCGCCATTAAACAGAATTATAAAGTTTTTGATTTTGTACCTAATGAACACAAGTCATTAAATTTTTATTGTATCACTAATGAATCTATCGGTAAGTCGTTATTTTTGCAAATTTCGGACGATTGTAAAAGTCTCGAGACGTGTACGGCGATGGTTTTGATGTATCCAACGCAAGAAATTTTCGACGCGATCCCGGATAAATTTAAAACGGAAACATTTTATCTCGAATTACTCTCACGTAATTCGAATTTATTTCAATTTATATCAAAATCTACTCTTACTGAAGAATTTTGTTTGAAAGCTGTAAAACTAGATGATAAGTTATTTAAATCAATACCTGAAGAAATCGCTACTCCTGATTTTCTTTTAAACGCGTTACGAGAAAACAAATTCCTATTTTCTCAAATTCCCGTTAATAAAATAACGACCGAGATGTGTCTTTTGGTAATTCCGCATCATTACAATTTTGATGGAATACCGAATGAAATAAAAACTAAAGATTTTTATTTAGAAGCCGTAATTTTGAATTCGCATTTAATGCACAGCGTTCCTGATGAAATAAGAAATGTAAAGTTTTGTTCGGCAGCCGTTAAGAAAAATATTAAAATATTTCCAAATGTTCCCGCGGGAGCGCGCACGTATTTAATGTGTAAAGATGTGATCGTTAAAGATCCTAATTTATTTAGCCAAATTTCCGACAAATATAAAAGCATGGGACTTTACGATGAAATTTTAAATTCGCGTCCGGATTTTATTATGAAGTTTCCAAAAACGGAACAAACTTCCGAAAGATGGTTGAAAGTTATCACCGTTAAACCGACATTATACACGTTCATACCAGATAACGTCAAATCATTCGAAATTTGTCTAGCAGCTGCGAGAAATATTATCGTTTAAATACGTTTATTTCGTATTTGTCATAAATACGAAATACTCTAAAACAGAGAAAACTTACGATTTACTGCGTTTGATTAATGAGAGGGACGTGGTTACTCATAATATTTTATTACGCCGCCGTAATTTTTGTATTCGCGTAATCTTTGAACGAAATGATTTTTAAGCGGAAAATATTTATCTTCAAAATCTAAAACTATAGGATTTGAATCCGGTTTTCTCATACATCTTCCTAAAAATTGTTCGAAATAGTTTTTAACGTCAGCCGCGATACATAACGCGTTAATGTCCGCGTGATCAAATCCAACTCCAATTTTTTTCGTAGTTCCTATCAGTACGTGACAAGATTTATCGAATGTAATTTCAGAACCTAATAAAGTCGTACATTTTACGTTTAATTTCGTAAATTTTTCTACTAATATCGTAGCGTGATTAATACGTTTTACTAATATCATCCACATTTTATCGGGAAATTTACGAACGGAATTAACGATAATATCATTTCTAGCATTATTTTCGGATTGTAACTGAAGTATATTATTCCAATCAATTCCTCTACTTCCAGTTGTAATTTTATCGGGAAAAAAATCAGTTTTGACGCAATATACGGTATGAAACACGAATAAAGGTTTAATCAACGCGTCTTTACCAAATATCCAATTTATCGCTTTGTGATAATCGTCGTATCTGTATGGAGTAGCTGACAAACCGATTAAATAATGAGGAGTTAGTTTTAATAATGAAAAAAGTAATATTTTTGTAATTACCTGATGTAATTCATCCACTATTAATAACTCGATCGAATTCCAAAATGTTTTGGGTTTTTTCGAAATATTAATGGCGTTCACGACGTAAAATGTCGCTGTTTCGTCTAATGTTTCCGTACTAGGTTGTACGTATTGAACTTTACCATCGCAAAATTTATTTATAGATTCTTTCCATTGCTCTATTAATATTAATTTATTTACTACTATTAATGTTTTTACTTTTAATTCGCAAGCAATATTTATAGCGGTAATAGTCTTACCAAAGCCAGGACACGCGGCAATTAAAGCGCTTCCAGTGATTCGTAATTGATCTAACGCTAAATTTTTAATATTAATTTGTTCGTTTCTTAATTCGCTGAGGAAATTTACGCGTTCAGTTTGTTTACAAATTTTGCGAGAAATTTCAAAATTTGATTTCGTGAATGAAAAAGGTAAGTAAACGAACCCGTCGTCTACGTCGAAGCATTCTATTTCTTCAATCTTATAATTACTGACTCTATTCTTGATAACTAAAGTTGTTTTAATAAAATCTAAATCCTCAGTGACAAAATTACTTATCTTAAGTTTACACGCCATCGTTATTTATAATATAAAACTCGATATTATAAATCAATTATTCGTGTAACATGTTAATTTTTTGAAGAAGATATACTACTGTCGTCTAAATTTTTTACCGTAGTTTGTAATTTTGTACCGATATTTTTGTCAAATGGACTAAACTGAAACTGAAATTGGTCGAAATATTGCTCGTTAAACGTTTTAACGAAATCTTTCGATGTAGTAACATCTCGTAAACTGTTAATCTCGTTATTGGAATAATTTATTGAAGAAGGACAAATTAATTTAAGAATTAATGCCATGGTAATTATAGCTTTCGCTTTACGTTGCGTATTTAACGGATATTGTTTACACATTTTTAAAACGTATTTATCTATTAAAACTAATCTTTCTTTTTTCTTTACGTTATACCAATTTTTTTTTGTATTAAAGATGAGATTTTGTAAATTAGTAAATGCATTACTAGGCCATAATACGTTAGATAATACTGAATAAGACTCTACCGAAAATATCAATGGAATTTTAAATTCACCGTTATTAACGACTAAATAATAATCAGAATTTCTTTTAATTATTAATCCACCAATTCCTAACGCTAATTTTTGTAATTGATTTTTTTTAAATCCATTTTCGCGTTTACTACATTCTATGAAATACGGATATACGTTCATTTTAAATAGTTTTGAATGAAATTAATACGAATTTACGTTTAACCATAAATTGGAATATCTCAATAAATCCGTTGGTTTCATAGGTGGCTCTAACGTTTTAATTTTTGGAATTAATTCGTTGAATAATTTTTTATCGATAGTCGATGATTTCGTTAAGGCGTAACCCAATATAATTGCCGTAGGATTTTTATATTGTATATTTTTCATACCAGATATTTTATCTATTATTAATCCGATTTCATCGGATTTTACATTAGGGATAAATTTTTCGCTCACTAATTTTAATCCCGTGGCTTGTACGTAAACGTAAAATCTCTGTATCGGGTCGATTATATTTTCTCCTTTTTTAACATCGATAAAACCGTATTGTTCGTTAATTGTACCCAAGACATCGTGTTGAAAATAACCACCTCTTTGCAATACATCGTATTCGGGTTCTAAATCTAATTCATCTCGTTGCCACACGTCTTCGGAATCGTCATCGTAATACATTTTTAATTGTTATTTATATTAAAAATGGTTAACCTTTTACTTACCAGACCAAGAGCAGTAAATCGTTCAGCGTCGTCCATCGGGAGGTTTCTTCATTTTATATACGCCTTATAAAGCTTTATATATAAAATGGTTAAAAAATTACAATTCGCACCTTCAAAATGGAAGTAATTCCGTAAGACTTTTCACTACTTGCTAGAAATAAAAGCGTTAATGACTATGCGTACCCACGGAATAAAAACGATCTTTTTTGAATAAAACGTTATTAAGGCGTACTTTTATTTTATCGTTAACGTTAACTACGCAACCGCATTGTTCAAATGCGTACGATAAATTAGTAGAATTATATTTCCCACCGATTAATAATACTTCAAAATTTTTTACGTTAAATTCGTATCCTAACGTACAAAATACGCCTTCTTCGTGAATACTCGAAACGCATCCTATGTACGTACTATTAATTTCAGGTTTAATTGAGTCAAATGAGTATTTAATCGTAAACACATTGCTGCAGTCTCCTGTGTCTATTCGTGAATCTATTACTTCTACGTCGTCGTATATTTTATACACGTACCCGTATAATTTCGTACACGTTCCTAATTTTACTTTTATTATTTCTAATATATTTTTAATATAGGAATAGGTTAAATATTTTGAAGGAAGTACAACGTCTTCTATTATCGTACGCATTTTAATAATTATTTAACGGTAATTATTATTTATCAATTTTAAAATGTGTCAGTGTATAATAGTAATAATTATAGTGATATTAATCGTCGCCGTAATGTATAATTATCGAGAAAAATATACTTCCGAATACGCAACTTTAGGATCTTACGGATATTCGGCTCCGTTGTTTGAACCGGATATACTACGAAGGTGTGCTCAGGGATCGTATACGTATACGTCCAATCCCGCGTTAACTCAATTTTGCAACACGGTGCCTCCTCAGGTGTTAGATACGGTAGCTTGTAAAAAAATATATCACGGTAGACCTATTCATTTAAGATATACATCTCCGGCGTACGCGGATTCCTGCTCGGCGTGTTCATCTAGTAATTCTATACCGTGTGGAAATCAAATTATAAATTATAATTAAACATTATATTTATAGTTTTAAAATGACGCTTTGGGATTCTATACATAAATTATACACGGACGCGCAAAAAATTAAACGCAAATGTCCTATCGTCGTATCGTATTTGAAAACGATAGAAAAATTAAAGGACGATGATCGGGATAACGAAATAGAATGTTTTAAACAATTTTTACTCAAAAATCCAAGTATTATTGAGAAACAATTTGACGACGGTTACTATAAGGGAATAAAAATTCCGTATCCGATTAATTTTCAATGCGTCGTAAATCTTTTACAACCCGATGATTTGAATCTTTTTTGGGAAAATATTTTAAACATCGATCATCAATTATTTCCAAACGGTAGACCCGCGGTAGATGAGACGGTAAAGCAAGCTGTTAATGGATTTAATTTACCCGCTTCAACAGCTTCTATTATTCAAGCAAATCCCATGTATTCCGAAATTTTCGATCAAATAAAATCTACCGTAGCTAATAATAACGATACGGTCAACGTAATGGATGTTATGCAATCTAAAGAATTTAAGAAAGTAGCAAAAAGTATTAAAAACGGTATATCTTCTGGTAAATATAACGTACCAGATCTTACAAAGTCATTAGCTTCTTTGGTAAAATCAGTTGAGGATAATTTAGACGATGATAATAAAAATATGGTGAACTCCGTGCTTAATATGGTAGATGCTATGCAACGAGGAGAACAACCCGATGTATCTAAATTATACGACATCATATCTAAATTAAATATGTAATCGTTATTTCATAATTTCATAATTATGAAATATTTCGAAACTATTAAACTACGCGTCTATACGTAATTACGCCATTTTCCGTTATTTTAATGATATCGTCTTTTTTAAAATTATAATATCTACATACTCTATCAGTATTCGCAAGAAGACAAGGATATTTTTTCCACTCTTTTGGTTTATCGTTGAGTAATTCGTGAGGAGCTATATTTTGTATTATTTCTATTAAATCGTATTCCATTTCGTGAACGTAAAATAATTCGAAAAAAAATTTTGACGTAATGCTAACGAAACATCTCGCATCAGGAGTTAGAGATTTAGCGTGGATGATGATAATATTAGTTATATTTTTATCTAAATTTTTAGCTACCGCGATTATATTTCTAATACCGTCAATAGTGCATTTAACGTTCCATATAAAATACGTTAAATAATAATTATCATTGTTTTGAGCAACTACGTAATCATCGTGATGATTAAATATAACCACGCAACCTCTACGATTTAACATTAATTCGGTATTTCGTTGTACGGTAGATTTTAAGTCCATGTATGTCAATATTAATTTATAATTTTGATAGAAATCATTCAAATTTTTAGTGTCCATGACCGTGTCCATGACCGTGTCCATGACCGTGACCGCGACCGCGATACCAATTATATCTCGGCGATGTGTAATACGGTATACCAGCTGTATAATTAGTTGGCCAGTAATCCACATAATTTAATATCGGATAATCTTCGGAACCGGGTAATCCGTAACCGCTTACTTGTACGGGTATTAATCCTTGAAGACTTGGCTGAAGTACAAAATTTTCACGCGCGTTCGACGAAATACCGTAAAAATTTCCTAACCTAGTTCCGGCTAATTGATTAAAATTACCCATTCTAATCATAGAATTTTTAATATTAACGAGTAATTGCGTCGCAATTCTCGGATTGTCCAATATCTTATGCATTACTACGTCGTCATCGATAGTTGTCGGATCAACGGCGAATACGGGGACGCATCCCATCCCAGAATAATACGATATTTCTGGACTAGCTACGTTAATCGGATCGAATGGCTCGCGTTGTAATTGACAATTACCACCCGTCATTGCTACGCGATATTTTTCAATAGCCGTGTTTCTCAATAATAATTCACCGGGTGTTAAATCTATAACCGTATTTAATCCTACGTTAAACTCAGACGCTCTAGTGGTATATTCATTGTTAGCGGCATGAGACGAAGCGTATTCGCATATAGGGTCCCAATTTATAGCGCATCTTTGCGCCATAAAAATCTGACACGGTTTAGAATTTTGACCATAAATAGTAGCGTTGGATCCGTGGTTGAACGCTTGACTAGCATTTGTGCCTATACAATACGTCAATGGATCATTATTATAAATAGGAAGTTGGTTTAGCGGTGTTGTACCGAATTTAATAAGTTTTTGATAAGTCATTTTGTATTCTTGATAAAATGTTTTGGTATTATGTGACTGTACTTCGGTACAGTCACATAATATGAAGTCATATAGTACAAAACTATATTATGTGACTGCACCGAAGTACAGTCACATAATATTTCAACGCGATTTATAAATTAATACACGAAATCACGTATCTAGCTAAAACAATAGTAGATTCTTTATCGGGAAAGGGTAAATCTTCCCATTCGGTTTCTGCTCTTACATTTCTATGATCAATATTGTGAAACATTTTAGCTGGTTTTGAATAAAAGTGATCGCTTAGCCATGGTTTGTTATCTCTCCAGTACGTATAGTTTTCACACCATCCATCGTGGATATCTTTAGCTATTTGAGCTTCAATTTCCCATACTTTTGAGGGTACGAGTCCTGCGCGCAATCTACTTTTTAGTTTACGCATTGCCGCGCCCATACGGCAAATCATATTTTCGGTACCAAATCCGCCTATTTTCAATGGCGTATGAGGACCCCAACAAAAATGTTTTTCGAGAAAAACATTAGCGAGTTTGGCATGACCGTACAAAGTCTTACCAAACATTTTCGTATTGTATTTATATACTTTATTCGCAGTTTGCATGTTAAACTAAATGTTTTATTATTTTTTAAAATTTAATTCAATTTTTATTCGTGACCAGTGATATAATTATGATATTCGTCGATTAGCGGTAATTCCGGAAATGTCGTATTAGCTTTATTCGTCCACATTTTCCATTCAATACCGTGATATTTTAAATTTTTTTTATACGGTTCGCGCAATAAATATTGCGCGGCGTGACATAATTCGTGAATTAAAACGTCTCTAATGCGTTCCGAATTAAAACATAATTTTTTTGACAATGATATCTTAGCTGTTCTAGTCGCGTGATTAATAGAGCAATATCCAGCTTTTGTTCCGCAAGAAGTAACTAACTCAATCGTGACTACCGATTTCAACGCATGATTAAATATTTTTCCATCGAACAAATTTACGTAATATTTTATAATTTCTAACGGGAAAAAATTAATATCTACATCTACGTTACGCGTCAATATAAGATTAATTAATTCGATTTTTGTGTATTTAGAAATTTTTGCTATGCCTAACCAAACGCATATTAATTTTAAATTTGAAACGTTAAGTTGTAACAATTGAGATAGATCACACTTCATGTCATCAATACGTGTTATTATTTTAAAATTTAAAATCAATTATTGTTAACCCTTTACTTACCAGACCAGTAAATCGCGAATGTTCTGACTGAAGTAATAAAGTTAATCTCGTATTTCACGAGTTTCCTCCGTTTTTGAGAGAAATCTTTCGAACTCTACGGGTTTTTCTTCTAAGCCAAGTCGACATCGTTCGCGTTGACGTCTCGATCTATAACTATTCCACACTCGTTATTTTCGTAACGGAGAACGCTATAAACCTCGAAAACGAGTCGACGTGATTTCGAATCTTATCTTTGACCGTATCGTCGGGAGGCTTCTTCATTTTATATACGCCTTATAAAGCTTTATATATAAAATGGGATAAAATGCGTTGGTAATTAAAGGGTTAAATATCGGCACCGATTTGGTGATGATATTCAAATACCGACTTTTATTAGTCGCCTTTTACGACACGGAAAGTACTCGTTAGTATTATTCTTATTCCGATATCTACACGGATTGCTTCCTAAGATTGCCCGTCTGTTAGGAAGTTAATATTACTGAGGTTGTCCGTCCGTCATAATATTAAACGACAAAATCAGCCATCCAACTTTTAGGATTTGTGCTCTGACTTTGCCATCTTTGTGATCTTAGATGGTGACTTCTTTGAAGACCTCTTCGGTGATTTTTTAAGAGCATCGAATTTTGCCTTCAGTTCGGGTTGAAGTCTTTCCACGTAGTTGCTGATACGCTCCACTGGATGTCTATTGATACACAAGGTTTTACCAACGTTTTCGTATCCACTCGCAGATGCCGTTATTACGTATTTGATACGAGGGCAGTTTGATCCACGCGCGCAGTCTTGTACAATTTTTTCTATCTGCTTTTTGTCATGAGCAAATTTGCAAGACTCTCCCATTTTACAATCTGGAAAATACTTACAAAACAGCAACTTGGGGTTTATGGGATTATGGGTATCCACGGGTCTCTTTCGAGGCATGGACTCTTCTACGGTGTCACGTTTGTCATCTACGGGCTTGGATTTTTCCGCGCGGTTTAAAACATCGTTGATGTCGTGATTGTAGAAACACCTATCACCGTGCACGCATTCGATGCCATTTCTTACGTAATTGCACAGTTTATCGGGCCAACGAGGAGTGGTCAACACGTGAAAGTCGTGACTAAAGTCGCATCTTTTTCCGTGAGGACATTCTTCATTTGCCCTGACGTATCTGCACAATTTGTATTCGTATTGAGGACACTCGGGACATTGCGGTCCTCCTGGTCCTTGGAGCAATTCAAAAAATGCCTTAGAATTGTGACTAAATTCACAATTCTTTCCATACGGACATATTAAATTTGCGCGCACTTTACCACAGAGAATAGTCGGATTCTTCGGAGAAGATGGGCAATCTGCTCCACCAGGTCCTTGGCGAATTTTGAGGTCGCTAAGAATCTTAGAAACTTCGTTTTCATCGTGATTATAGTCGCATTTATTTCCATATATGCATTTAGTGCCCATACGAACCGCTGCGCACAGTTTGGTTTTATGGAGAGGAGCTATCGGACAATCCTCTCCACCAGGTCCTTGGCGAAGTTTAAGTTCATTTAACTCACGAACACAATCTACGCACGGTTTTTCTCTACGCGTAAATGGATCTATCGCTCTTGGATAAATATGAGTGTGAAAGCAAGTATTTCCTTGATAAGGATGACCGACAAGAATCGGATTATACTTGACCACATCTCGTTTCTTTTCAGGAGACAATTTACTGTATCCCAAATTAGTTCCAACCGGATGCGAGAACGTTTCACGTTTAAAAGTATTTGAAAACTTTTGTTTAATGATACGTTCCATCACAATTTTCGACGTTGGAATTTCGCAATCCGATGGAGTCGGGGGCACAAATTTTTCTGCCCAAGTAAGAGTATCTTTGATCGCTTCGTGACATTCTTGCAATGGTCCGGAGTACTTATTTTGGTTCTCCTTCATCAATCGCCGTTTGTCAGCATCAATCTTCCTCTTCATATAGATTTCTTGGACGGATAAAATCCGTCCAGAAATTTTACGTTCATTTTCGATTTCCACTTCGACTTCGTCATCGGTGACGCAATCGAATGGATTACTATCTGAATCACCATCCGAATCTGACGTTATTTCAGAGGGTACATCTTCTTCTTCGGTTGTACCCTCTTCGTGTTCATCGTTTTCACTACTGAACGAATCACGTCTCAGTTTTTCTTTTTTTGACGCGGTTTGGTAATCGGAAGAGTCTTGGTAAACCAAATGCCCATCTTCATCCATTTTCGCGTATTCAAAAATATTCTCGTAATCGTCGTAACCGATAGAACAACTTTCGTCGTAATCGGTACGGTCGTAACTGTCTTCCCACGCATCGTAACCACTCATGATTTTAATTGGTGGGGTAAATTGTAATACCACAATTCAAGAAAAGCTCAACAGCTTAATAACTTGAATATTCTCAACAAGCTTCAATAGCTCAAATATCTCTCGTAACTCAAATATCTCTCGTAACTCAAATATCTCTCGTAACTCGAATAGCTCAAAGGCTAAATATATAATCTCTCAAATAGCTCAAAATCGCAATATCTCAATATAATTAATTCTTATAAATTTAATACGTAAAATTCAAATTTTTCCTAAAACTACGTAATTTTCGAATCGAATTTTATATACGGCTTCATTTTCGTATCTCTTTAAAGATAAATCTACGGAATAACTACGATCAATACGTGTAAAATGATGTCGATAGGTTTTAGGAATTAATTTAAGAGCGCGTTGAGGTAATATTCTTAATAACTGTTCTACTTCGGTACAAGGACTATTAATTTCAAACTCAATCCGCTTCGCCGTATCTATATTTTTAATATCTGCTAATAACGGAGCGTAATCGTATGGATAATACCAGGACCAATCTTGCACTCCTTTTGAATAATAATCCAACACGAATTGTAAACCTTTTACGTATTCGTACGCTGCATCTTCCGGTGTATCGTTTAAATTTTCACGATTATAATCTATCGAAAATGATTTAAACGGTATTAATGATGGAAATCTAGTTTCATCATTAAATAATTTACGTATTTGATCCAATTCGAATTTAAATAATTCTTTTACAATTTTAATAAGCACGGGGAGTGATATCGTACCGTTTAAATCTACCAATGATTCGTTAATTTTTTTATAACTATTTATTAATAAATTAATTCCTCCGATGTTAACATCAAGCGCCAACACTTGAGGTAGATGATCATTACCTATCATACATAATAAAACCACAAAATCTTTAACCGGAATTGGAAGATTTTTATACGCGTCATTATCACGATCGAGGTTAGAATGTATTTTAATAAAAACGTTATTTCTGAAAAGATACGTATCTTCTCGTCGATTTAATAATAAACACGTCATAATAACGTCTCCATCGCAACTAACTACGCATCGAGATTTATTAGATTTGCTAGCTCTTATCGTATTCATTAGTTTATGTTCTCCTTCTCCCGGTTTTTCTGTTCCACTTATCTTATATCCCGGAAATTTTGAGAAATGATCTACTAAATATTTAGATAATCTTTTCATAAATTTTGTTCCGGTAGTTAAATTAAGAACGTCGAATAAATCATTTTGATCGGGGTGACACCTACGTTGTTTTTGATTTCGTTGTTTCGAACTAGGTGCTATACCATCTAGAGCGATGTAGACGAATTTTGGTTTTATGAATTTAGTTAAATTATCTACGCGTAATATTATTTCTTTATATAGGTCGTTTTCAGTTCCGGACTTTGCCTGTTGTCCGCCTACGTGTTTAACGTGGTAATACTCACCGTAATGATAAACGTATTCAGCTGATTCGTATATGATACTATTTATATCTACGTATAAATTATCGATAATAGGAGGAGTAAACGATATACAATCTTTAGCTATATTATCGCAAAACCATTTATAAAAATATTTAATACCCATCGCGATTAATTATTATAAATTGAATTTATAATAATTTTCAAATTTAATCGTCAGCGAGTAATAAACGTTTATCACGTATCGTCCAAATTTCGCAATTAGTTCGAGCGATCAAATCTTCGCAATGACTTACTATAATTACAGCGCCTTTAAAATTGTTAATACCTTTAATCAACGCGTCTATACAGTCCATATCTAAATTATTTGTAGGTTCATCTAATAATAATACATCCGGTATGCCATTAGCGAGGTCAACTAAAGCTACTCTCGATTTTTGACCTCCTGATAAATTCCGTATTAACGTTGCGTGAGATTTACCATCTAATCCAAACTGACCTAACATTTTACGAGCATTTTCAAAAGATAAAAGATACTTATTTTTAATATAATCAACAGCCGATTCGTCGAAATTAAGTTGACTTTCCGAATGTTGATTAAATTGTCCTATATTTAATCGTTGATGACATTCTCTCGTACCGGATTGAGGAATTAATTCTCCGGATAATAATTTAAGCAACGTACTTTTACCCATACCGTTAGCGCTCGTTATAGCGATTCTAGTGTCCAAAGAAATGGATATCGAAATTTCTCGCAGTAAAATATCATTTCCGTATCCGAAATATACATCTTCCAACGATAATATCGAACCGTGTCCTAAACATTGCGGATCTAAAAAAGTAAAATTGACAGCGTACTCGCGTAATTTATATTTTTTCAATAATTTTTTACGTAAATTCTTTTTATTTTGATTTAATATTTTAAGAAAAGCGTAATAGGTGACGTTCGTGTAATAATTTAACGTTTTCTCATTAATATGAATAATATCGGTACAAATATCGTTAATAAAATTAACATCGTGTGAAACTAACAATAACGTTTTTTTATATTTTTGCAAATATTCGGTTAACCACGTAATGGCACTCGAATCTAAATGATTCGTTGGCTCATCCAACAAAAGAACGGTAGGTTCAATAACTAATGCTCTAGCTAATGATACTCTCATTCTCCAACCTCCTGAAAAATAATCTATAGATTTTTCCATCATTTCTTCTGTAAATCCTAACCCGTGTAAAATCTTTTTAACTCGAGCTTCTATCGAGTACGCTTTAATCGCGTTTAACTCTTCGTACGTTTGTTTCAATTCATCTTCATTTTTTAATCGTTCGAGCAATAGCAATCGTTTCTTATCGGATTTAATTAATACGTTAACGATGTTTTCTTTTTTATCAATTTGAATATCTTGTTCGCATAAAAATACATTAATATTAAACGATGATTCAACGATATAATTTAACAAAGTGGTTTTTCCGCATCCGTTCGGACCAATTAACCCGTATTTTCTTCCGTAAATTAAATGTAATTTCGTATCTTTCAGTAATTGTTTACTGAAAATAGAAATAGATACGTTATCGATGTAAATATCTAATGGATTCATTAGTATAATATTAAACTAAATTTAGTTTAATATTTTCAAATTTATAAAATGGATATTTACGAATACGATTATTTTCGGCCGTTGATGGATTTTTATCAACCGTATCAACATACCGAACCCATACAATTTACGGATTTTATTAATACTTCCGATAGAATATATAAATTAATAATTAATACCGTGTTTGAAACTATATTAACCAGTGAAGAATACTTACTGGGTGAAGAATTAGATAGAAATTTAGTATTTGAATACGAATATGAACACGTCGCTCATCAAATATATCTATGGACCAACAGATTTTTACGTATGCCGGCGTTTATTACGGGAAGAACGAACTACGCGGATTATTTAGCTCTTAAAAAGACATTTTTTAAAAAACAAAAATTTACCAAATATCCCGTTTATAACGAATTCGTCGCGCGACTCCATAACGTGATCATTACGTTACTCAATGGATATTCTAATACTACCGTGTTTAATATATTTGAAAAACCGGTAATAAGCACTCCTACCGGTTTTAATCTTCAATATCTCGCGGCGAGAACGATTAGATCTCAAATTCCTAACGACGGGTTAGAGGAATTATCCGAACACGTTCCTACATTTATCAGCGATTACATTAAACGAATTTAGTTTTCACAACTCGTAAAATATTATAAATCGTATCTCGTAAATTCTGATCCGTATTAATCGTTTCGTATTTTCCTAAACGATTAATATTTTCGTATTCCGATTGTAACGAAATTAGATAAGATTCGGGTATCGAAAAGGCGTCGTGTCTTTTGGCAACTCTCTCTCGAAGAGTACAGATATCAGCCGTTAAAATAATATTAAGATCACTCTTCCAGTTTAGAGATTCGAAAATACTCTTAAATAAATTATACTCTAATTCCGTCATATAATTTAACCGCCTTTGTAAAGTCGTGAATATTAATGGAGCGAATGGAGCGCATTCTACGAAAACGATTTCGTTCGTTTTGATCGTTTTGATTCGTAAATATTGTTCGTACATGAAATGTAACACTTTCAATTCTAAAGTAAACGCCCATCTAGTTGGATTTTCATAAAACAGTTTTAAATACGGATCCCATTCTTCTAAATTTTGAGTAAAACACTTATAACCTAACTTTCTTAATTCGTTTAACGTCGTACTTTTGCCGGAACCAATTGGTCCATCGATAGAAATAATTATAGGATCCATATTTTATACGTTATGAGTAAATATAAATTAAATTTCAAATTTAATCGAGCATTTTCCATTACATTCGAAAAAATGTCGTTCGCGTTTATTCGCCATTTTAATTAATTTGGCATTTTTGTAACATTCGGGAACAAATTGTATCGCGCACCCGCAATTGTTCACAGCGAGTTTGCATATTCTTCTAGTCCGTTTTTCTAAAGGAACGTATTTCAATGCCCAGCCGCAATTCATTACGGCTATCTGACAAACTTTCATAGTTTTATAATTTAAAGGTACATTCTGTATCGCTAAACCATCTTTGATCACACCAGATTTACATATATCGTACGTTATCAAATGTTTCGGTATATATCGCATGACGAAATAATTTTGTTCAAAAGCTATTCGACATATTTCTTTCGTTCTTAATTTGAAAGGAACGTATTTTAAATTAAAACCGTAGACTGATACCGCGAGTTTACACGATTCCTCAGTTTTACATTCTTTCGGAATGTTAGCGAAACATAATTCGTCGTATTTAAACTTTTTTGAAGGGTATTCGTCTTCGTCAATTTCCATTTCTACGCATTTTCGTTTAACGGCCCGATTAATATTAAGTTGCGTCATTAAGTTACAACACTGATCCATAATTAAAATACGTGTTGTAACTTTTATTTTATTTTCAATTTTGGCCATGCGGTGGAGGTGATCGAAAATTATCCATAGCGGGAGGTCTTAATTTCTTTTCAGCATTGGCGTTAGTAAGTTGATTTATAGTTCCTAAAAGATTAGCACCGGTCTTTTTATGTATCATTTTACATACCATAAATGACGCCATATTAACCGTTAGCATCATCAAAAGTCTTACTTCTACGGACCATTTACTAGATCCTTTCGGCGCGTATGATTTTTCCGCCATTTCTACTAACAACGAATCATACGTATGCATTTGTATTAGTTGTTGTTGCGCGAATCCTTCGACGTCGAAGGATAATTTACCTAAAACTACCTCTAATCCCATGACAAAAATTATCATATATCTTTTCCAATTTTCAACGCTAGAATCCAATGATAATTTTTTAGATAGCATTTCATATTTTTGAGCCATTACTTCGGGATCAGAAAATTGCGTAAATTCCGGAATTTGCGTATTAGGATGCATCCGTTTCAGTACTTCGTAATGAAAAAATACTTCGTTCCGTCTTTTTATTACTTCTTCGGATTCCGGTTGAGGATATCTATAATCTTTTTTAAAAATAGGATTTAATGGATTACGGGCTTGTAAATCTTGTAATGACGGAGGCAATCTATCTTCCATTGTAATACCTAATTCAGTAGGTAATTTTTTTTGAATTGGTGAAGATGGGTCCGTTACCGACGGAGCGTTAAAATCTACGGAAAGATTTTCTTCCGAATTAGCTTTTGACAAACCTACTGAATTTTCATCCGGAATAATATCGATAGCCGGGGGAGTTGGTGGTAATAATATAGGTTCGTACGGTTTATTACGCGCATCGCGACTAACTTTAGCTTTATTTTCTATTAGTTCTAAATATAATATTGGCATACGTTTAAACAATTTTGGAGTATCGTATAATTCGTCCGTACTCAACGGAACTTTTACAATTACGAAATCTGTCATTTGTTTTTATACTAATCTATGTTTATTTCAAATATTTATTATGAATGGAAAGATTTCTCATCATTTGTTGCGAGATAGGTAACTGTGACTGATCCTGTAGTTGAACTCTTGAACGGATAACGTTTCCAGCGATATCCTGTAATGAAAGAGGTTGATAATCCTCGTAGGTTCTATAAAACTTATCGTAATAATCTAAATTAGTGCAATAATATTTACTAGCTCGGTCAATCGCGTATTTCGTTATTAAATTTCGCAATTCGTGTTTAAATTCGTTATACACGGGAAATGAAGTATATCGTTGCTTCGCGAAATATTGGTGTCGCAATTTCATATATAATTTAAATAATTCAAAATCCCGATTGTCCGCGTCCAACCATTCCGCGATGAAATGAAAATTAAACATATTTTCTCTTTCATCATCCGTCATTTTAGATAAATCCAATCCTATACCGGTATGATAAAATGGATCATTTCTCATTTCTTGTTTAAGTTTTTGTATAGTTTCGTAGAATAATCTGTGCGTGTTGACGTCCGTCTCATAAATATCGTGCAACTCTATTAAATTATCTTGATCCATGTCCTCGTCTAAATCCGAATCGAAAAAATCTATTAACGTCATTTTAATTTTATAAAAATTTATTTACGTTGGATAATCGTCGTACAATCTTTTCATAATTTCAACAGGCAAAGGTAATTGAAATATGTCATCGGGTTGTACTTTCGAACGAATAACTTTTCCAGCAATCTCCTGTAATGAAAGAGGTTGACGCGCGTAAGTTTTATAAAATTTATCGTAATAATTTAAATTAGTGCAATAAACGTATTGTCTAGCGCGTCTAATTACGTCATTTACTATTAAATTTTTCAACGCGTACGTAAATTCGTTATACACTGAGAATGAAGTATATCGTTGTTTGATAAAATATTGGCGTCTTAATTTTAAATAATTTTCAAATAATTCAAAACCAGCGTATCTCGCGCTCGTCGATTCCGTGACGAAATGAAAATTATACATGTTATCTTTTTCTTCGTCCGTCATTCTAGTTAGATCTAGACCTTCACCGTTATGATAAAATGGATCATTTCTCATTTCTTGTTTAACTTCGCGTATCGTATTATAAAATAATTGATGAGTGGTAACGTCTACTTTATACATTTCGTATAAATTTTCCGTGGAATCATTAAAATCTATTGACATCATTTTATTCAGAAATAATTTTTTACGAATACGTAATCTTGACAACTGGTCCAATTCCCGCTTTATTATATCCGTAAAATTCTTTCGCCGCGTCTAACGAAAATTGTTTTTTATTTAAACGCTTATTTACGTAATTATGTAAATCTATGGTAAATTTAAATAAATCTTCTCTCGATCTCGTAACTAAATTTAAATTCGTTATCCTAATAAAATCAAACGCGTGTTCTTTACACGCCACGCACGGCATTAATAATGGAAAATATAATAATAAATTTTGCATTCCTAGTTTTACGTAATCGGTGGGATTATTCGGATACGATATCGCGCCATTGTGTAGCACGTACCAATACGGCGGTCCAAATACTTCCGGATCTGACGAATATCCGTAAATTTGAGAAATATTCATGTTAATAGGACTTGACTCTATATTAGAGTAATTATATCCATTTTTGTAGTTCATTTTAAAATCAAAAGTTTTATTTAGATTTAAAATGGCAGATAAAATATCTCAATTACCAATGGATTATAATTCACCGAGCGAACAAGATTTAAAAGTGATGAATGCTTTATTCGGCAATTCTAAAATAAATTCCGAAGTGCAAAAACTTTTAATTCCGGGAATATTATTTTTCGTGTTGAGTATTCCGTATTTCGATAAATTATTGGGTAATTTCGTAACGACGTCTTCGAATTACGTCTTATTGGCAATTAAAACTATAATATTTATCATTTTGTTATTGATTATACAACTTATATTTACGTAAGCTTCAAAATTATAACCTCTCGTCGACAGTTTCTAGCTTCAGAAAGAAATATCAGAAAGTAAAAGGTTAAATATTTATCCGCTAAAATTAAAATGCTGTCATATTTAGCTCCGTCTGATTATATAATTGATGCCGCGACTAAAGTCTTAAAACTAAAAAGTAATATTCAGGGTTTTACATTAATCATGTTTACGTCACCTACTTGTAAACATTGCGACGTATTAGAACCTTTGTTCGAAATAGCTTCCCGATACGTATCCAACTGCGTATTCGGTATTATGGATATAGAGCAAGAAGAACGATTAATAACGCGAATGTCATTAAGTACATTAACTCCTATTAAGTACGTACCTTTATTATTATTATACTATAATGGAATTCCTATTAAAGAATTTATACCGGATGAAGTAAACGTAAATTCTAACGTTGAAAAATTAAACAATTTTTTAATGCAAGAATCGGACAATATGAAGACACTTTTATTGGGTGGTGCGTCAAATACGACGACACCCGCTCAAAATAATCCGGTACCATACTCCGCGGGTATTCCTGGAAATAGAAAAAGAGTATGTTATTTACCGTACGAAACGGCGTATCCTTCGCGGTGAAACAATTTCTCTACTAATGCGAGGTTGGTATTGATATAATATTATATCAATACTATATAACATTAAGCGATCGCATACTTTTCACTTCTTAATGGGTCGGGTACGTATTGTAACGCTTCGCTGTTCTTCGTGATGGCGATGGTACATATTTGTTCCGTTTTAAATTTATCCGGAACGTACTTTATAGCTAAGCCGTTTTGTAATACGGCGACTCGGCATATTTCCTCAGTTTTCATTTCCTCTGGAACGAATTGTAAATTAGACCAATTCGCTTGTACCGCGATTTGACAAAATTCGTCCGTGATTTTATCCTCAGGAATATATTTTAAAGCTTCACCGTTTTTAGTTACCGCAATTCGACATATTTCTTCCGTTTTACATTTATTAGGAATACATTGTATATTCCACCAAGACGCGTATACTAATGTTTTATAAAAATTTTCAGTTTTCATTTCATCGGGGATATACGCCAACGCTTGACCGTACCAATCGCTACGAGCCACGATTTCACATATTTCTGCGGTTTTCATTTCATCGGGCATCTCGACTATAGCGTACCAACAATTTGATGCAGCTATTTTACACATTTCTTCAGTTTTCAAATGATTTGGAACGTCTCGTAATGTGTCTCCTCTTCTTGATACGGCTACTTTACATATTTCCTCAGTTTTATCTTTTTCTGGAATGTGAAATAATTGAATGTCACCTTTTTCTAGGTTTTCTAAATACGTAGCATTTTTATCCCGCGGGACCCTAATAATATCGGGATCTCGAATAATTTCTGGTTTCACATTTTCGCAAATAGAATTCTCAATTTTAAATTTAACGGTTTCGCCTACCGTATCTAAAAAAACGCTTTTAATATTTTTCGCGTTAATCGTAACTTTAATTCCTGAAACGGTAAAACACCATTGGTTTGAAGAAATAATTCCGTCCATTTTATATTACGTTTAATATAAATTATCATAAAAATCCAACGCGTCGGAATGAGCTTTAAAACTTTGTTTCGTCACATTGTATATGGTTAATCCGCTTAAATCTTTTACTCTACTTAATGCTACGTAAGCTTGTCCGTATTCGAATACGTCTTTCAAATCAATTTCGGCGCAATCCAACGTACATCCTTGGCTTTTATGAATAGTTAAAGCCCATGCCAATCTTAATGGTATTTGTCTTATTTTTCCTATTAATATTTCGTCGCGTTTTATTTCCCAAGTATGTATATTAATCGTCGTTAAAATATTTTTAAATTGTACGATAGGCGCGTCATGCTCATTGAAATTAACGACTATACCTCTACTGCCATTTATCAATCCTATTTCGGTATTTAAATTATATAATAACATAACTTGCGCTCCAATTTTTAATTCTACCGCGTGAGGAGCGTTACAATATTTAGACGCGTCTAATTTTTCTTTAGATATACATTCCAAAACGTAACTTTTCGATTCGGATTTTAATTTTCGTAATTCGAAAATATTAATAGCGTCAACGTCGATATTTTTACAATATAACTTTGTCGGTAAAATATCGTTTTGAGATCTTACGTTCGAATTTAATAATTCGCAATCTTCGTCCGTAATTTTTCCGAATCTAGCTCTGTGTAAACATTCTAAAAATTTAGCGTCGGATTGTCTATACACATGAGTAAGATTGAATATTTTGAATGAAAAGCTATCCCAAATTATCGACGCGAATACGAAATTTCCCCGAATGCAAGGCAATTGTAAAAAATCTCCTACTAAAATTAATTGAATACCTCCGAATGGTTCTTCGGATTTTCTTAACGATTTCGCTATCGTATCTAATTTATAAAATAATTCTGAGGATAACATACTAACTTCATCTATAATTAAACGAGATAACGTTTTCCACGTTTGGATAGAATTGGAATGCATATTTCGAATTAAGACATCAGCGTCTTCCATTCCTAAGCGTATACCTAGATACGAATGAAGAGTTGATCCACCTATTAATACCGCGGCGCAACCAGTCATTGCCGTTAATCCTATTTTCCTAAATTTTCCGAATCTTTCTACTATGGTTTTAATGAGAGTAGATTTACCCACTCCACCGGGTCCAGTAATTAATACGTTAGATCCATTTTTAATTTCTTGTAAAATGTTCAATTGCTCGTTATTCAACATTTTATAAGATATATCCGCTATTTACGAAATAATAATCAATTATATTTACGCATAGACAATTTTATAAAATTGTCATTTTGAAAAAATTTATCACGCGCTCCAAAAACTATACTAGATCTGTCATTATCAAACTGAGAGAGAATAATTTGATATTTAGATTTTCTAGCTTTATCTCTCATATGATCTTTAATCATACGAGTCACAGAAAGTTTTATATAGTCCGGATTATATCCAAATTTTTTCCCTAATAAATACAACGCCGTTAAATCCAAATCGAAATTCGCTTCGTATAGTTCTTTTTCGGAAGCGTAATCTCTGTTTAGGCTTTCCGCTTCTACTATTTCGTTCATCTCGGAATAAAATTGAGATAGTGCCAGTTCTTTATTCATTTTGATACATTTTAAATCATTCTCACGATTTAAAATATTCAATTATTTACACTTCCGATTCGATGCTTAAAGTATTAAAAGCTTCGATTTGAGATAAGAGGTCCGGACGAAAATGAGGATTTCGTTTAGTAAATAATAAAGTTTGATAGATGATACTTTTAAGATACCTTTCGTATATTTGAAGAAACGTCTTACTTTCTCTCACGATAATAATTCCATTTACCATTATCTTTTGATCGTCATCACTTCTTACTTCAACTATTCTACTTGGTTCTACGTGATATATCCAATTTTGTAAATTAGTAATTAATTTATTCATCAAATTTTCTTCGTCATAAGCCGACGTGTCGATAAAATCTATTAATCTTAACCCTACTATTTTCCATATTTCCTTAGTATTTAATTGGCGAGGAATATTTTCATGAGTAAATATCGATATTTTATATTCTCGCAATTTACTCGGTGGTAAAATACATATCGTGAAAGGATAAAATCTTCCCGGTGATAAGCTTTCAAAAATAGTTTCGTAGACGTACAACATTTTAATACATTTTAAATCATCTTCACGATTTAAAATATTCAATTATTTAAATCGTTTAAACTAAACGATTATCTCACTAATAAGATTTTTATTAAAATAAGGATATGGTTTAACGCGTGGCATTATATTATATATAATGGGTCTAAGATATTTGCGATATATTTCATCGAAATTTTCATCAGATAATGGAACGTATATACTTCCAGTTATTATTAAATAATCAAAATCAAAGAAATTAGATCGTATATCAACTATTTTACTAGGTTTTACGTGATTTAGATAATATAGCAATGTCACTTTTAGAATATTAATAAAATCTTCTTTTTCGTAAAGCGATATATCTATTTCATCGACGCATCTCGTTCTCAGTAATCGAGGACGTTTTGTCGAAAACCTGGACGCTTGGGTACATATCGTGAACGGATAGTCCGAAGATTTTCTTTCGTTCGTATTTTCGTAGACGTACAACATTTTAATATATTTTAAATCATCTTCACGATTTAAAATATTCAATTATTTATATTTTATATTTTTCCAACTCTACGGGATCTCGTTTTACCATGGCCCATCCGTAAGCTAACTCTTTCATCGATATCTTGGGAATTTCTAATCGTCTTACACTGCAATACTTTAAATAACTCGATTTTGGAGCTGGCTTTTTCTGCTTCACTATTTCCGGATATTCCTTTTTCTCATCGTCGTATCGTTTTTGATCTTTTTCGAACAATTGTTGTAATCGCACGTCTCTTTCGCTATTTCGTTGCGTTTTTTGAAATTCATTCCATCTTCTTCCCAATTCCACCGTTACCTTTTTAATATCCATTCCGGGATTTTCTGCAAAAATCTTAGGTCTTTCTTCTGCACAGAAATGAAGATATTTATTCATGACTCTTTTTGGTTTTTTTTTATCGTTCGAATTTTGAAGAATATGCTTCAATTTAGACATGTTACTTTTTTCTTTCCAATTAGTTAATACAACGGTTTTAATCTCGGCGTCGATGCTGCAAGAATTTATAAACGCCACTATATGTTTATTAATTTCGTGAATCTGTTTATTAGCTTCTAGAACCATTATTTTAATTATTAACTTTACGTCTTTAAACTGGCGTCATTCGCGTAATTAAAGATTATTTTAAAATACTAAAATGACTTTATCAAATTTTTATATACAAGGGGAAAAAGGTAATGATAAGCTACGAGAATTATTTGATGGAGTGTGGGAAGAAAATAGATCGAGATGGAAATTCCCAGTGGAAAAAGAACAGGATGTAATTAATTATTTAACGGTTGAATCGGACCCGGAATATAAATCATCTTCGTCTTCAACTGATACGGATTCGGAACAAGTTGACGAATGGACCAGTTGTTCCGAATCAGACAGCGAGAAAGATCCTACTTTACGTAGATCGCGGTCATTTTCTCAGGAAAATTAATTTAAGATTTATTTTTCCATATTAAAATGCAAGTATTCGTAAAGACATTAACGGGAAAAACTATCACTCTAGAAGTAGAAAATAACGATTCCATCATGCTCGTCAAACAAAAAATTCAAGATAAAGAAGGAATCCCTCCGGATCAACAACGGTTGATTTATGCGGGAAAACAATTAGAAGATGATCGTTTACTATCTGATTATAATATTCAAAAAGAATCTACGTTGCATTTAGTTCTTCGCCTAAGAGGAGGTTATTCCTCTCTAACATACGATATCTATGACTGGTATGCAATATTGACGAGATGATTATTTCCGCGTCAATTATTCGTTTTTGAAATCGCATGCGATCCAATTGATCGAACGCGTACGTTCCGGATCTAGCGTCTTGATATTCGGCAATCCACTCGCAATCGATTACGATTACGATTATATCTTCGTTAAATTTTACAACTTTAGTTGTCATTATTAAATTTTCAATACGTAATTTTAAAATTTCTTCAATTTTATGTTACGAGTTATTTCATAAGCTAAATAGCTTATGAAATATTAAATTTATTCCTCAATGAGAACGCAATGTAAACTTGTATCTTCGCCGTATACATCTCCTAAACAAAATCCATTCTTAGTCGATCTTTTATTTCTGTTTGGTTTCACGATTGGAATTAAATGATAAGTATTACGCGCGCAACATTCGGCGCATATGTAACTTCCGAACGAATGCGTTACAATTTGATTTAATTTAGGTCTCTGGATAGTGTAAAAATTTTCTATTATCGTAACGTTTGGAAAGTAATAATTAGATTTTACTTTCTCATATAAGTCGATCAAATTTTTAGGAGATTTAATTTTTTCACGATCTAATGGCAAAATATAACACGTAGGATCGTATCTCAATACGATCGCCGTTAAATTATATTTAAAATCGTGAATAATCTCAACATTTTTAGGTTCAAGTTGGTTCGAACTTATTCTTTCAATAGTATCGGTTATCACTACATTTTCCTCACACGTGACGTTATTGTATTTGTATTTAATCGTGTAACTACGTACTCCTATTATCTTAAAATGAAGTAACATTGCTATTATCATAACAGTAATTAAAATGGTCATCGTTATTACGAATAAAATTAACGCTATTATATTTTTCTTTCGTTGTTTATTATTTATCGCGTCAATAACGCGTTGAGGTTTTTTAATCTCACGTTTTTCAACGGGGTATAATAAATTCATGAAGAAAGACGTATGTAGCATAGATTTAATCATTTCCGCCCACGATTTATCGCTATTACTAATTTCCACGTATTTACAATTATCCATCATCGTAGTTATTTATTTTAATTTCGTATTTATATTATTTCAATTTTCCCAATATCGCGTAAATTTTTTCATCGTGCGGACGAGGTTTTGCAAAACCCCCGTATACGTCACCATTTTCATCCATATTAAGAGTTTTTATCTCGTTATATTGCTCTTTCGTAAGAATAGGAATAATTTGCGATTTTTCCAACTTTTTTTGTCCCGTAATGTTATATCTCACATCCGTTATGTGATAAGGAAAACCATCGGGAAATTCTTTACGTGATGGAGTGAAATCTATTTCATCGGTTATAGATTTATTAATTTCATATTTAATAACGTCTCCTACTATATCTAGTGAAACCGTTTTAATATTTTTCGCGTTAATGGTAACGTTAATTCCTGCCACCGAGAAATGACATTGATTCGAAGAAATAGTTCCGTTCATTTTATATTACGAATAAATTATTCCTACGTCTATTAAGCTTTTGAACAGTATGAAAATGTTGTCTACCACCTCGTTAATCCGTCAACGGGCAAGTCGAAGGAAAATGTTCGACTTGCCCATCCGTTTGAGTACTATTCGAAACCATTTCGGAACGAGTCTCGTTAATATCAAACTTAACGATTTCTCCCGTCGTATCTAATGAAATAGTTTGAATATTTTCCGCGTTAATAGTAACGTCGATTCCAGAAACTGTAAAATTACATCGTTTTGAAGAAATAGTTCCGTCCATTTTATATCGCGAATAAATTTATTCCTCAAAATCCTGCTAATTTATAACCTATTTCCGATAATATGGGTTTATTAATTAATGTAGTAGTTTTTAAAGGATTTCCGTAAGTTCTAGGATTTTTAGGAAATAATGTAAACTTACACGGAGAATGACCAGTCATACGTAGGTCTTCGAACGCTTTACGTTTTTTTAAGATACGTAATGGTACATAATTTTCTCGGCATGTAACATAAATATATCACAGCTCTAATAGTTGGTATATATCGGCGTATATCTGATTCTATTCCGCAATGTATCGTTCTACTATCCCAAAATACCATACTTCCTTTCGGACATTTTATTTTTTTGTATAAACATCCTTGATCGTAATAAAACTTTTCTTGTTCTTTTAAAAGTTTATACCAATTCTTTTTTCAGTAATATTAAATCTTTCAGCAGCGAATTTATGAAAATTATGACTACCTTCCAAAAATCCTAGCGTCGCATCGCATTCATTTACGTCTAATCCCGTTATCCACGATTGAACGCATTCAAAATCATTCCTAGTATAACTTTGATCGGTATGATACCACGTATTACCTTTATTATAACCTCTATTGGTGATTTCCGGCGGTAAATGAAAACTGAAGCCATCGAATGAAACTAATAATTCTTCGGGTTTACATGTCCAAAATGCCGCAAATATATCTATAATTTTAGAATTTTGCCTTACATCCCACGAAATTTGAGCATGGGCGGAATGATAATATTGAAATAACATAGAGTGTAACGGATACAAATCGTATATTAATTTCCACGTTTCTTTTAATTTTCTATTAATGGGTGTTTCCCAGTTGCTGGTAATACCTTCCACAAAATCCCACAAACCATTAACTATCGCATCGCATTCAATTTGGTTTAATACGTTCGGAATAATAGCTACTCCGTATTTTTCTAAAATTTCTTTTAAATTTTCTTTTGAGGTTACGTATTTTTCGCATTCGTACATTTCGTATTAACCCTTTACTTACCAGACCAAGAGCAGTAAATCGCGAATGGTCTGATTGAAGTAATAAAGTTAATCTCGTATTTCACGAGTTTCCTCCGTTTTTGGGAGAAATGTTTTCGGTCTTTCGAACT
>Ga0316215_1000023_pt1 | contig 27918 bp, 17 predicted proteins | sample NRE5metagenome_FD_207796 | JGI IMG/M metagenome (GOLD analysis project Ga0316215, IMG submission 207796) | Spruce roots microbial communities from Maridalen valley, Oslo, Norway - NRE5 | ecosystem: Host-associated > Plants > Roots > Unclassified | place: Norway: Oslo | collected 2017-09-15
CTTCGTATTCTCTAGTCTTGTTATTATACGACACAGGCTAGCATGAATATGATTGTCTTTACTTTTTGAAATGGGTGAATTGAGAAGGGGTAAGCTTGGGTAGGTAAGAGAATCCCTTCTTTTTGGTAGGATTGAATAGCTAGCCCTCTCAAATTGTCCTGGTTTGATTGATGAGCTGCCTGGTAAGAGAAAGAGACTGAGATGTTTGGCCCCGGAGGTAATGGGATTGCTTGCTTCTGCATGGGTATTAGCATCCAGGGATGTAATTGAAAGGCTTAGCTGGGCTTCTGTCTGGGAATTAAAGCCATAGCTGCCGCGCTTCCTCCCATTCCTTATGTCATGGGAGCAATTATTCCTCCCTTCAAGGCTTTATCTGTGAATTGCTGAGCTGCGGGGGTAATGGGTTTATTAGCAGTCCATGAAGGGATTAGAGCTGGGATTAGCTGCCTGGTATTGGTGGGATTGTATGAGATGCTCTTGATGGGGCGCTTAATGGATTAGCTGCCCTCGATAGTCAAGGGTTAGCTGCCTTTGTTTGATGGGAATGAAATGATGAGAAGAGCGAATATGGGATAGGAGGAGTGAATAGAGATAAGCTGCCTTGAAGGGAGAAAGAGGAATAGCTGTGTTACTGGCCGGGGAGAATGTAAAAGCTGTGTTACTTACTTACTTGGGGAGCGTTGGATGAAAAAGAAGTAATCAGGAGGAGTAGCCCTCGTAGCAAGTCGAAACTACCCTACCCTATGTCATGTAGTAGGAAGTAGGGGGCAGGATTTATATTAGGTCTTGGCCATTAGGTCTTGAGTAATAGGAAGAAAAGGAGCTTGATCCGAATAAGCCTAATACGGAGAGGTAGGTCTTGATCCTATGGAACTCGATATGAAGGAGTAGGTCCCGAACTAATATCTAAATGCCAGTCTCTAAAACTAATATCTAAATGCCAGTCTCTAAACCGTTTCCATTGTGAAGCTGTATCTGTATCTGAAAAAGACTGAAGAAGCAAGCTCCAAGCTCTTCCCGCCACTCAACCATGTATAGAGAACCGGACCAGCACTGAACCTTATTATACGATCGAGTGGTGCATGAAGAAAGGAAATAGGTTGACCGGGCCAGCTTTTCTCTTCCCCGACTACCAAAACTGAAGGCCCTTATTACTTCATTCACCTCATAATGGGGGGTACTTTAATAAGGAAACCACTCAATCGTATGTATGAACGGATTAAGACTCGGAATGAGCAGTTCTTATTTGGCGGGCTTATCACCTGGTTCAGCATCCGGAGCGTTCCGGCATTATCGTGAGGTCACAGATGCGCTGCGGCATGAACGGCAAGGCTGCTCTGTGGCTGGACTTGGAAGCTTTCTCCAGATATTCTCCTTGTGGTAGTATCTGGCCCTTCAGAACGTAATAACGTTTTCAATAACCCTGCGGCAATCTCACTCACAGGGGCTGGTGCGTCAACGCCTGTCAAGCTCTACGCTTGCCTATTCAAGTATGCGCTCGATCATATATCATGTGAGCGCTCGGCCCGCTTCCACGTGGATCAGGTCAATCCGGGGTACCTAAGCGGAATAAAGGCTCTTGGTATCCCTCACAGTGAATCGTGTGCAGTAATTGTGAATCAGATATTGCATTCAGCCTACCAGTCAAGTGTGGCGGGTCTAAATTGCTACAATCCAACCTGATGCCTACCGGGTTCTCGGATTCCGAACGTAGGTCCCCCCGGGTGGTTCAATTAGTATCATCCCAGACCGTCGACAAGGTATGGAGCTTTTCTTCTTAGCGATTGCCCTTCCCGACGAACAAAAAGCAGTAGCTTCTCATCCTCCTCGGCTACGCGGAACATCCTAGGCTGCCATGGATGGAACCTCGGCTACCACATGATGGACAGGAACAATCGGATCAGTCCCAGTATCAACGGCTGAAGCTCGGATTCTGCCCCTCCGTGCGAGTCATTCGGGCTCCCTCCCTATGCTATTTGTTGGGAGTACGATCACATTATTCGAAGATGGATAGAGCTGCGCTAGCTATATTGATTGGCCCAAAGGAGTATTAAGAGGATCGGTACTTTATAGCTAATAGGATTCGGAAAAGCTCATTCTATACGTCAATTTCCATGATGTCACTATTTCTATACGTAATCAAAGTGTATCCATTTTGCCTAATTTATCCACTCAACTGCGCGGAAATAAGCTTATTATCCATTATCCCAACCATTTCGAGAGCCATAGTCCATGTCAGGTCCTATTGATCTTTATCCAGTCCCAGTTCCAGTTATCGACCAATAAGCATCAGTAGTAACAGTAGCAGCAGCATATCGATATTTATACCCTGATCATAAGCAGAGGCAGTTTAATAAGCACCAGTCATTTCATTTAACGCCCACCATCACGCATCAATGCCAGCAGATCTATTTAGAGATCCAGATCCGGGTATATTCAGTCGTGGATACAGAGATACATATCGAGTTTACGAAGTCCCAACAAGAGATTCACCAGTAGGAGAGAAGCAACATAGAAAGCATAGAGAGCACAGCTTTTGACCTATCATCAGTTCTATAGCCCCTAGCAACATAAGGTCACAGGCCTAGAGTCGGTCATAGGCATCCGTCTTTCATATTCATTATTCTCATTTCATAATCGCGGCGGTAAGTCAGTAAGTAAATAAGTAGCCAGAGCAGGAGGAGATGCATAGATGGTTGACCAAGTTTAAGTTCCTGTTCTAGTTTCAATGCCAATTCCATTTAAAGAACCAGCAACAGAGCAGATCGCGAGCCTGCTCATTTACCAGGACCAGGACTACCTGGCTAAGCATCCATTTAAGTTCGAAAGACATCGAATAAATAATAGATTTATACCCGACAAAGGCAGATCCAGCAGAAGCAGGGGTGTATAGAGCAGCGGGAAAGGCAGGTGCAGATATAGAGGCAGAGGCGGATGGGTGGCAGCATAGCTAGTTTTTTAGTTCATTCCAGCCCGATGCTATTTTGCTTTCCCCTTCCCCCTGCCAATGACCATGTCTTTCCTCTGCCATGTGTAGGTTCCCAGCCCTGGTAGGGAGGTGTATCTGAGTAACACAGCCTATCGAAGTATCTGATTCACACAGATGCATTCGACGTTGCAAAGCGGATTCCAGTTTGAGTTTCATAACCAATTCTATATAAGATGCGGATCCCACAATCGCATTTATTCAGAAATACCAATTAATAATCGTTCAAGTATTAATTAATCAAAGAGCAAAGGACCCCTCAATCTCGATCATGAAGAGATGCTGGCTAGCGAGGTGGTGTATATAGTTTTGCTCCTTCCTTTCAAGGATTATTAGTGGTGAATTGGGATTGCTGCTTGGTAGACAAGGTCGGGTCCGCTCAAACCATAATTTGAATCTGCTCGCTATGAATCGGGTGCAACGAATTCTATTTTCACTCACGTAATAAGTAATAAGTAAATGCGATATATTAGTTAATTGAGTCAAGAAATACGGGATGACAGTACAGTAGATTGGCTTAATTTCATAATCGTTCAGGACGGATTGAAAGAGTAAGCGTCCGTAACCTGTTATTTCGTCTCGAGCAGGCACAGCAGAGCCAGTCCAGTGCACCCCGCTAACGGTACAATCCGAACTAAATACTCATATATATAGCATGATATGGAGCAGTGCCTATAAGACAATCAATAAAAAGCACGGCATACTCCTATCATGAAGACTAAACAGGCGACGTTCCGTACGGACAGATTTATACCTATGACGCCACAATAAAGCGGCCGTACTATCAATCGGCAACGGGGAGTAGGGTTCCAGCAGGGTTGATTCAGCGACGAGTAGTTGATGCGATTCAATTGACCTTGTTTCAGTCATAGATCCTATCCCGTAAATGAAGTCCGCTATTGATTAGAACCCCCAGATGTATGTCTATAGCCCGTAGCATTCCTTCCAGGTCGAGATTGAGCAGAGCCTATTCCAGTTCCAGGAGCATATGTAAATCGAGCCCGATCCCGCAGCGAAGGCTAGGGTGGAGGGAAAGGCGGCAGTTTCCACTATTATTAGGAGTCACCTAGAGTATAGTCAGAGTCATAGTAATAGGTGGGAGCATAGAAGGTGGTTAGAGCAGCAGCAGTCCTGAACGATTATGAAATTAGTAAAGGTAGCAGCGACCCATACGCCAGCCTAATGTGCCATATCCTGCCGAGTGAACCGCCAATAGAATGATGATGGTCGAAGGGATTCTTTTTTACCCTTGCTCGAACAACAAAAGCTAATTGCAGAATAGATCCGGAAACACTAGTTTCAACGCAGTCTTTAACGTAATAGTAGTAGCAATGAATGAAGAAAACAACAGAGCGGGTCACCAACCATCAGTAGCAAAGGCAGTAGAGCAAGCAGCACATCCAATAGCATTCATTCCAATCTTGAATGCAATGAAATAAAGCAGAACGATTATGAATTGATTCGGAGCTGGCGCTTTCTTTGCCTAGCGTACTTTCCTGCCTGTTTCAGCGGCAGCCCTGAGCGATTATTTCATAGGAGGGTTTACAAGAAGCAACAATGGGTAACAACACCCACCACTTTATTGAATGAAATGAAATTGCCCCTAATCACCCCAGAATCTAATAATGCGATTGATCATAGAGCTGATTTGCTCCTTATTATTCCTACGATGAGATAGCTGTTTTCCCGGATTGCCGGAACAAAGCACACTAATAAAAGTAAAGGTCCAATTCACACTAACCAATTAACGCTTTGCTATTAACAGTTTACGATTCCTTCCCAAGTATCACGTGAATATCCGTATGATTGGAAAGCAACTAATATGAGCATAATCGTTCAGGACATTATTTAAGAGTACTGCGTTTGCGATTGACTTTTGACAATTCCTAGTTATAAGGATGGCGAAGTGGGAAATGAAATACTCGCTACTTAAATAATCGTTCAAGTATTAATTATTCGGGGAATTAAAGCAGCAACTGATTATTTACCCGATATGTTAGTAATAAAAGGTGGGAAAAATCCGTATATTAGGCAAAGGAGTACCGGCAACCCCCCCTCTTGCCTCCCTATTTTCCTGACCTGCCTTACCTTTCTCTACCTGCCCCTCCTTAATTAATAATCGTTCAAGACCCTTCTCCCAACATTAGTCTATATATAAGGCAGAGTGCGGGCACTATTTACCCCACCCATAACCGGAATAACACAGTTGCACCGAAACTAGCTTCTTTCTTTAGCAGACCTATACTGACAATCACATCGGGTTATGTGAAGAATTCCTTGCGTATTCTTATTTACCGTTAATAATCGCCCTGATAGATAGACTCACATTAGTCTATATATAAGGCATATCAGGGCAAGATCTTATTTGGAACTATTATTAAAGACCTTGCGTATTAATGCATAATCGTTTTATTAATAATCGCTCATTTCATGCCCTTTCTTTTCCTATTTCATAATCGTGCAGGACAGGACTGCCTTTGCGGCAAGTGAATTAGATCATTAAATACTATAGTTATCATACATTGTGATGTGGCCCCAACATTGTTCAGAAGAAAAAGCATGACTCGATAATAGTCTATTTTTATAAATAAATGTAGTCTTTATGTGGGCTTCAAGTGTAATCATGATTGAATGATATCTCAAAAACAAAATCCATCAAAGACATTGTCTTATAGTCGATGGTCACATCCACCAACTAGTCAAGGGATTAAAGGAAGGAGTTATGTTTTAGACAAGCCTCATGAATGTGGCAAAAGTAAATACAAATATGGACATATTTTTTCTTCTTTATGATAGGTACTATATTGGCCAATCAATCAGGATAGTCACAAATAGTGATAAGGCTAACATCTAGTAGTTTTTAGACTTATTTAAGGGCTATGGTGTTGATCAAAGGATATTTCCTCTTAGGCTTATACTTATTTGGCTCGATGTTTGATAATATGACAAGATTATGCATGATAAGAGATTCATTTCTCTTGGGCATGTCGATTTAGTCCCATGGGAAAAAAGGAATAATCTTAGTGATAAAAGCAGTATAAGACTCATCCTGTTGAGGGATTATACTAATCCAAAGCTCGAGAACACAAGTTTGGATGATGTATTTATATTTATATCCATTGTGTCCTAAATGAGGAGGTGATTCCCTTCCTCGTAGGTCTTTAGCACTGGCAGGAGATCTAGGTGCTTTTTTTCCCCATAAAAACAACTCGAATACTCAGCCACCAAAGCCTAAGAGCTTAAAGAAGCCAAGGGGTCCAGTTTCTAATTTAGATGCTTAATCAAATAACAATAACTAATCATAGGTGGTTTAAAAACTAGACACAAAATAGATAATGATCAGACTGAAAAACATCTAATGCCTAACATCTGGGTCTCTCTTCTTCACCTAGGACGAGAAGGATGCCACATGGACTTAGGAATAAAAACTATAGGTGATGTTGATGTAGAGATCGCAATCTTAATAAATGAAGCTACATAGATCTCATATGAGGATGAGGTGCATCCAGTATACATCATCTTCCCTTTCAGTTAGGTGGAAACTAAACGAGAGAGTAGCTGAGACTAGCCATTGGATTAGTAGTTGTACATGATGTATGGAACTAAAGATAATTACATAAATAATGAATAGCATGACTAGCTCTAGACTGACTGGCTTCCAAGACAGGGATCAAGTGAGACTAATGAGACTAGTAAACGATATTAGATGGATCTAACTCCTCAAATGTGGCCAACAACTACTTCAATCAATTTTTGTGTGTGATAGGATACTAACCTACTGGACTTGATGAGTCGATGATCTAGGTGGATGAATGTATAATTTACCACAAAAATGTTATGCGAAAAGAAGGTTTAGACCATTTATGATCGTGATAAGAGTTCAATTGTCCTTTCTTACATTCTCTATATCGATGGTAAGCTTATTGTTATGCATGTCTACCATAACACCCTTAAGGTTTCACATAATATTAGGACTAACTGTGAGATAGACCACTTTATATTCACTTGGACCTATAGGGAAAAAGTTAAGGATGAAGACCTCACCTTAATCTATAAGTATGTGAAGAATGCCCCCCCCTTCCATCTTTGGATCTAAGGACTAGAGATATTAAATAGGTGATGGATTTGACTGCTTCATGGATTTTCCCTTATTTGCAATAGGTGCTCCCTTAGGTGAAGACTAGCGAGACTAGAAGAGTTTACTCTCCTATATAAGCTGAGGATGAGGTGTGGCTAGCTTTTGATAGGTGATTATGAATGAGATAAGGTTAACCTTCCTAGTATTAGACTCTGTCTGATTCAAAGCACAATACTCATAAAGGTTAGGATCACTAGGGATAACATAAATCCGTCCCTCAAGGAGGAACTGGAAACATTGAAAAAGTGTAGAAGGAACAACCCTCATTTTGTGGATTCAGTGCCAACCAGCATCTTATAATACAAACACTTCTCTATGAAGAATAAAGAGACAAGCAATATACATAGACTTACTTGAATGGGTAGGTTGATTGTCCCCATATGCCTCATCTCCTCAGAATCATATTCTCTTTAGGTGCTCTTGATGACATTCAAATTACAATGAGAATAGTGAAGGTTGTAGATATTTTAATAAGATATAACATTTAAGCCTAATCTACAATAAACAAATGCTCTTCAAGTAACAGCTACCAACCATGTACTCAAGAAATAGTAGAGGGTCTCTAATAGTAATAAGGCTCTCCTATAAGGGTATAACATATGGGTCAAATACAAGGTAATAAAACCCTAGAGGAATAATCAAAATAGGCTAATACCTCTTCCTTTACACTTTGCCATTCTTGCTAATAAAGTTGACCTATGCTTATGTTTGAAGTTGAGGTGGTTACGGATGGAGACCAAAATAGGGTGAATCAATACTCTCCATAATAGAATATCTAAGTTGATGGTAAATCCTAAGAAGCTATAAAAGTTAGATATTATGGGACCGGTAGAGGCTGGATTAGTTTACTAGGTAAAATAGAGGATTTTGGAACATTAGGCAGAGGTGGATAACCCTGCAACTGCTCTATCCCTCTCTTTATTAAATGTAACCACATTGACATCCAGGGGGTTAACCTCCTCTATATGCCCAATAACCACTTGTTTACAATGCCAATCTTTATATATGTCCTCTGACGCTCATGAAAATATGGCCCCGATGGCTTGGCTTGTATAATGAATCATCAGATCCTATATACCAGTGTATATCACAGCTACTATTAGCAAGATCTCCAACCCTGTCGATTTCCACGGAATCACGTGGGCTTACCTTTTCCCCTATGTCCTATACTATAAAACTCAGGTCATTGAGTACAGCGCAGACTTCGTATATAACCTTCTCTTTCCCATCCTTCCCTGGCCCCTCCCAATGATGAAGGAAAACCTTGAACCTCGGACACTCCTAGCTAAGGAGCCTACCAAAAGGGATTATAGCGTCTAAAAATGAGTGGTTGACGAGTACCTTCGCTGGGGTTTACAAGCCTACCGCCCGAACGAAGTGAGCGTCAGGGATTGGTTTGACCACTTAGCTTAGTCCGCAGAGATACGCCCACTATATGCCAGCTGTGCACGGCCCAGTAGGTATGGATTGGCGGGAGTATATAGGTGGTCAGAAGTGCTCGGATAGGTGCTCTAAGCTAAGAAAGAAGCCTTCCAGTGCTAGAGGGGGGGGGATACTGAATCTGCAGCTGGTCTTGGATCAAAGTAATCAACAGGCTTTGGTACTCGAATGGGCGAGGATGCTTGCTCTTATGCTCCTGCTTCCTCCGCTTCTAGCTCTGCTACTGATATCCTAGCTACCTGTGTCTCCGCTACCAGACTAAGGAGCCCTCTGGGGTAAGACCGTAGCCAAGCCAGAGACCCGCCACTCTCAACACCGCATAGGCGCTCAGACCGGCGGATATCCATATAAAGCGGTTCGCCTTTCCAAGCATATAGATCCTGCACGCATTACAAACGTAATTTCATCATCCCTAATTTTCCATCCATAATAGATCGGCATCGATACTATGTCTTTCCCTTGTCTATCCCATGCCTAGGTTTTATGTTATACGGGGCCTTTCGTAATTCAGGATATATGCACCTGAGCCAGAGGGTACAGGGGTCACGGAACCTTAAACGAGTAAAGGATACCCTTCCTATGACTATGATGGCCTATGACGGGGGAATGGAATGGCAGAATCGGGGCTAGGACGAAGGGGCGAGGGGTTGCAGACTCTAGAACCGAATACGACTACCCTATTGATTGGGAGCTCTCGGGATTGGCATATTGCGCTTTTATTCATTCGATAATTGATGTCGATCAAGCAAATGAAATCTCTTGCTTTTGACCCGAATACAGCCAATATGTCCGGTTCCAGCTTCCTAGCCACCGTCCGTATCTCTGTATATGAGCATCGTACCCTCCTTACTTCGGCCCTTAATGAATCGATAAGTCGCAGATCCATGCCTTCAGGTGCTCCTTCCTTTTTGGATGCAGATCGAGATTGAGTTCAAGTTCCATATTATCCAGTTGGAGATCGAAACCCATCAGTGGAGGTAAAGGTAGCAGCACCCAAGTAAGCATCATAGCCCGTTAGAGAGCCAGAGTCTCGCCCAGATTAAGATCCTCCATATCCAGGCGCGGATCCTCCATTTACAGAGCCAATTCCAGTTGATGATGCCAATGAGCTTGTGGAGTAGGATGTGCAAAAAGGCGGAACAAGCACCGATGTACAGAATCCCGGAACTCTATGGTTGTACAGAAATGCAGAACTACCCAATTTGCGGAAAACCGTAACGGGCCTAGCTTCAAAGCTATGTACAATTTATCGGAACTAAGCTAGTATGTACCAAAAATCGGAACTAGCCGGGTATGTACACTTGATAGTAACACTACCAAATGCTGGAAACTCACTCCTAGGAACTACTGATTCTGTCGGAATGTCACTCCTAGTCAAATCCATATAATCACTAGTATAAACAACATCACTTCTAGCAAAAGCAAGGGATGTAGGAACATAAGCAAGAGAATGTACCACACTTTTTGGAACACTTACAGAGGTTGGAATACCACATATAGGAATTGGGAAGGACTGAACAAGACTCCTTGGAACATGTACAAATGATGGAACAAAGCTCCTACTCGATCAGTGAAAGGCCGTACGTAGCCCCAGAAAAACTTAGACCGGGCATCCGTAGATCCAATCGCCTGCTCTTTACTTTGCCAAGGTCTATAGTGATACTTTAAGAGCGGAAGGGCCTATAAAGCTATAAAGTCCCGGGGAGTACCCTAACTACGATTAGAGGGGATTACCATGTTACGTTCAGGGCCAAGCACCCTTTGGTACATTGATTGGTAACAAATAGTAACAGCAATTATCTCACTCACGCTGGGGGGCTCCTTTCGACCTCACGTTGCGATGGGCTTATTTTGCTTTCGGCATGCTGACGAATGATTAATTCTCATTGATACCTTAACTGAGATCTTGGCTCACATTAGTAATTGATTCCATATTGTTTAGCGCATCATTTTGGTGGACACGCTTTTAGGGGCCTTCATTATCGATTATGTTAGCTGGATCACGCATTTCTCTTAGGTCTCGTGGGTGGGGAAGCAAAGTCGACAGATGCATTTCTGTAAGCTAGACGACTTATCGCATTTCCGTAAGCTAGATAACATATGTTTCCACTACCTTGTGGGTGGGGGGAGTCGTTGGACCACACGTTTCATCCGTACTGTATGGGTCCGGATAGTAGTGAGTCGGATAGCTTCTTTTTCCGATATGGTGGGGGTAGTAGTTAGTTCCGCTGCTTAAGGATCCAATTTCGTACTTAAGTAACCAATACGCCTGTTCTGACGCTGTTCGGATGCGTACTAAAATGCTGTGGGGCAAAGTGCTCCATACACCCTTGCTTCTGTTGCTGGTGATTATCAATATATATACCCAGATCGAAAGCCAATAGCGAAGGTAGTGGTTGACCCACTATCAGTTTCAAAGGCGGAGGAGCAAGCAGTAGGACCTGGTTAAGTTTACCCCGTAGCTAAGACAGAGGCAGCCGGATCAACAGGTGAATCTGTACTTGGAACTGGATATTAAACTACTGGTAGTTCTATTACTGGTCTTGGATCGAACGCTGATGAGATTTTCTCACCTTAAACTGGTGGATCAACAAGAGAAACTGCTTCTTCGACCGGATCAAATGGAAAAGCAGAAACTCCAACCCGACATAAGCTCTCGATCTGTAACTGGAAATGGAACTGGGTAAACTACTTCTGGAACCGGATCCTGGCAGCTTTCCGAGGTTACTTATGAATAGGTCCGGGCGATATCGGAACAAAGAGGTATGCAAGTAAGGATGCTGGGGGTGAGACTAAACAAGCTGGGTCAACAACTGGTGAAATTGCTTCTTTTACTCGGTAAACTGCAATTGCTTCTGCATCTTCTAGGACCGGATCCGAAACTGCCTACGGGTATCAATCTCGAACCGGAAGCTATGCACTTGCCTCCGCCTCTGTTTATGCTTGCTTTGTTACTAGTGAAACTTCTTACTCTGCCTCTCGATCTTAAGTATTCGTGTCCTCCACCGGTATACTATTATCGCTGATGAGATTACCTCTCCTCCATTGTGCTTTTATTGTCGGTTACGGGTGTGGCCTAACTGCCTTTTTCCAAGTAGTTCGTGCAGCTTGCTTATATATGATATAACTTGCTTTTTTTCCATCTGGGGTTTAGGAGTGTTCATTAGCCCTAATGGACTTGACACCTACAGCATATGGTCTTTCCCCTCCCATTCTGTACCCTATAGGTTCCCATGTTGGAAGTGCACCCGGGATTCGCTTTGCATCTGGCTCAATGGAAACGACTACTGCTTCCACTACTCTTGCGATTGGTGATGCTTTTTCGACTGGATCAACAGATTCCAGGTAAACCGGCTTTCAAACGTACTCTTGCTCCCCAGTAAACTACGCGATCTGGATATGGGGCTGTGACGGAGTTAAGGAATGCTGCCTCCCGATCTGGGTCTGGAATGGTTCCAACTGGATCATAAACTCTCACTAATAGCGCTTCTTCCTTTGCTGATGCTATTGCTTAAGCAACTACTCGCTCGGATGCTTCCCGTGCATTACCTTATTGAACCTCTGCCCTACCACCTAGTTATACTTATGCTCTTGCAGCTGTGAACAATTATTATCCTATTATGTGAGCTTTTGGATGGACCGGCTCGGACAAGGTTTTAACAAGGGATAGGAACGGGGATGCTGGTACTGGAGTAACAAGGGATAGACATTGGTGATCATGGCGATACATTGTTACTGGTCAACTAGGGGCTATCTCTGGGCTGGCTGGTTCTGGCAGGCTTTGTATGAAACCAACTTTGATGACATTGATACAAGCGTAATTTATGGTTGTTACGGTATGGATACGCCTGGGATGGTATCTACTATGAAGGCATAAATATTATAGCGATACATTATTATTCTGACAGCGATAATCGGGACTGAAACATAGTGACTGGATGATGGGCGTATGGTAGGGTACGCATTGATAGCTTACACATGAAAGGGGTTCGAATGGCAAAATGCTATGGCGTGAAGGATGCGTACTATAGGGCTGTAAGATGGATAGATATTCTTGCGTTAAGGATGCGTATGATGGGTCTTTTTTCCGGATATGCGTTCTTTGGACCGACTCTGTAGGCATCGTGGTGATCGTGGCCAAATGAAAAGTGACAAATAGCAGATAGCGGGGTGTGTTATTGATACATGTGTACGCTTTACGGGAGCTCAGATGACTAGATAATGTGAAGCCGTGAAGGATGCGTACTATAGGGTGTGATGACGTGTGATGGATGATGCATATGTGATACGGGATCTACGCACGGGGTTCGGATCAAATTTGTACACTAGCCGCCTGTCCATTCGTACTATGCCTAATCCATACCACGCTATCTGACTGACCTATGCCCTGAGCTCTATACACATAATTTCTGAGATTAGCCTAAGCGGGACCTATGATGTTCACTATAAAGCACTGATCAATCGCTACGTCATCGCTACGTCGTTATCACTACAATCGCTATCTAATCGTTACGTTATCACTACATCGTTACCTAACCAAGTGCATGTACCTACTGACCTACCTATGCTTCATTCATTCCGATCTTGGCAATCCTTGGCAATCCTTGGCAATCCTTTACAATAATAACCTACTCAACTTCTCATGCGCAATACGCAGCTCAACTCAATAGTGCATCCTCTATATATAGTAATATGTAGTTCCCTCCTGGCCCTCCTCACCCTTATGGGTGAGCAATAAATAACCTACCGTCGAGCAAGCAATCCTTCCTTTTAGACGATTCGGTGCCCTGAAAGTCCGATTAATCCAGCCCAGCTATGAAAGCACTTCCTGCTAGCTTTACAGACCCCGAATCCAGACCTTAGCTAAGCTCAGCTCTGCTCGCTCAGTACTGGGCATTGGTCCTGCTGCGATGCCTGCTGCGATAAGGAATTTCGCTACCTTGCCGGCTCTGCTCAGGGTAAGATCTTACCTATTGGGGTTATTCAGGTGGCGATCAAACGTACGAAACGGGCCATTTCATTGGGTTTTCGCGAAACATGCACTCACTTCGTTGAAAGAACCTGCTAGGCTTATAGGTGAGGGGATCAACATCGGGGTTTTACTAAGAAGAAAATACAGTAAATATGCTCGATAAGGTTCATCCATAAGGGAGGGAGAAAGTGGCGAGAAACCGCGCGAAAAGCGCCATTTCAGTGGTTTGATACACATGCTCTTTATTTTCAATACGTTAAGTTACTCGACCAAAGAAGGGATTGATTGATCGTAAGGGGAAAGCAGGTCAGGTGCCGCAGTGAAGGTGCCGCAGTGAAGGTCAGTAAAAGCGCTTCTACTTTATCTCTACAGCAACGCATAGCAAAGGTTGGAGAGCATTACTACGGGCTGGTGGGGCGAGAGAGCAGGTGGGATGGCTGGAATAGTATTCGCTTACCTGAAATACAGAATTTGGGTCTACATCCAAAGCTATATCTATCTGGGGAAGGAAGAAGCAACCTGTCCTGTCACTTTATAAAGAATAGGATTCTACATACACAGCTATACCAAGGGAAGTTCCATTTCGACAGGGTCATCCGCCCGCCAAACTGGGTACTCAAACAAATTGATTCCCACCTTCGACACCTACTACGGGATTCTCATCATCAAGGAGATTCGGGCTAACCAAATCATCCACGGAAACGGGAAAACCAGATCCAAATGATTCACCAATTGAAAGTGATACCTGTCGATAGATCCAATGATACCAGAGTTTGTATTCGAGAGATCCACATTACAGCTGACCCCTCCCCTATCATCCATCCAATCGGTCAGAATATTTGATCTTCTTTTCTATAACGAGGTACATTAGTGACTCGTCCGACAAAGGAGGACGAGGAACAAGCATATTATATATTTATATCTACATCTAAATACGAATACACGAATTCTAGGGCCCATCATGTTTGGTGCCCGACGATAAGGGATTCCGGGCATATCATCTATTTTGGACTTACTCTCGGATGGCTCTTTATTTCTGCTAAAGAGACTTGGAGGATCTCCTTAGTTCATCCCTGAACGCCCTACCTACCAGTCTGGCCCTGAATGCCGTACCACTTCTTACCGATCCGGATATTGTAAAACTACTGTATATATATTCTAATTCTTTCATGTTCCATTGATTCGGAGTGCCTCATTTCCGGCCGGGGTGCTCCTCCCCCAATGCTATTTCTACAGCACCCAGCTGCGCTGCATGTCCTACTGCGGTGTGTTCAAGACCGTTTGACCAATAATAAAGATCGTCCAGTCGCTCCTAACCCTCATATTATTCGGGTTAGAGGCTTCGCTCCTAAGTAGTTCGTCACCCGCAGATCCGTAATCTCCCCAGCTTATCGGCATATCAATCAATGTTAGTATCAATGTGGAACGAGTGTCCGGTCGTTTTCGGAACAATGCGGAGCAAGTGTTCGGTCACGGTAAGGTCCTTGTAGTTTGGTGTGTCCAGCCGTTGCATGCATATTTGAAAACTCATTCTTTGTTCCGGTCTGCCAACATTATGTTTCATTATTCTTATTAAGAATATAGTATTGTGCACGTTCTTTGTTCTTTTCTTTTTGGGGGAGTTGGCCCAGAAAAGAATGCCAGTCAATCTAAGTGGACCAACGAAGAAGCGAACATCATGATCCATAAACACGTGCAATTCCACCTCCAACAGGGTGGGTGGGACCACTCGATATCGTCAACTTGATTGACCCCTTACTCCTTCTATATTATAATAGTGGGAATATCATAGTGGATTCCGCAGCTCTGCTGGGATATACTTTCATACTGACTGACTTAAGGAACAAAACACTAAAGACTCTCTAGGTCGGAGGGGAACCGAACTGAATCGCTCCAGGTGGGTCCGCTTCTGCCTTCTAATGAACGCCGCTATATAGCCGCATTGTAGCCCGGCCCGGTCAACTCTTCATTTTCTCACAACCCAGCTAGCTGTTTTTCCTTGCTCTCTCTTTGGTCGTTTTCCCTGTGCATTTTCTATATTAGGGATGAGGGTAGCTTCTTGGTTTAAACCTAGCACTCCCAAGCGCTAGCCGACACACTACTTCCTATAGACAACCATAGCCAGAGCTTCCTTCTTACCCAATCTGTTCTTAGTCCAACCGTGTAGGGTTCTCACTTGGCGTTAACTAAGTAGGTATCAGCCCTGATTTCTCCGTGTCAGGTATAAGCTCTCCCTCCCATATATGTGATATGCGCCAGCCGGTCCATAGACTCTACAATGGAGAATCATTGCCCCCCCTCATCAATAAGTAACTTGGACAAGCGATTTTCAATTCCTTTGAGTTTCATTTCGCTCTCTCTGGAACCATATATAAGGGACCATATATAATCTCGCTTAGGGACCGGTTTAATATAATGTGGCCAATCATCAGTAATATGGCTAAGGGCCCAGCTCTCGAATCTCACTAATAATAAGGTATTACATTGTTCTTTTATACGTAATAAGTAAGGTCGAGGGGGGATTGCTTACAGTCTTTCTCTGAAGAAGGAACTTGTACTTTTCTCTCTAGTTACTTTATTATACGTAATTACGTATATAATAGTAGGTATAGGGAAAGAAAGTAAAACCTCCATCTCCTTAGCTGCTTGCTACGCACTTATTTCCTTTCTGTTCTTGATGGATTCAAAATCTCTTCGTTTCCACCACGGGACATAGAAACGGGTTTGAAATACCTATGTATGAGTACGTTCGCCGGATCCCATTCCGTAATCTCTCGTGGGCATGCATGGGTGAGGACCTTCACTCGTTCTCTACAGAGCCCTTCTCTCTCGGTGTGTTAGCAATGGTGACCCGACCTACGTCCCTCCCATTCTCTTATCACGTTACCGAGACGGCCGGCCTCGTCGGTCGTCCCTCAACCATTAATGTATTCGGAAGGGGGGAATTAAATAAATAGTAATGGAGAGACATTGGATTCACTTAGAAAGACACTCCCTTCAAACACAGTTCTCTTTTATGAAGACTATAGAAAATAGGGGATTTGAAAATGGCCATTCAATGAATCACTTCGGATCGTCGATTCTATTGCATATCCTCGCTCGCTCTACTTATTAGGATCTCATTGTCCATTCCTACCTAGGGCCTTTTATTGCTATCTGTATTGGGGCTTCACTCCCCACCACTGCTCTCCGTTCTTCACCTCAAAGAATTTGGGTTAGACTCCTGCTTTTTCACTCTTCCACTATCCATGCATGGTGCGAATCATCTCCTTGATGCCCTACTCAATCTCCATTAGGTGTCTGGAGCATGAACATTGGTGCATTAAAAGGCTCTGTGGTCTCTCTCCCCTACTCCACCGAAATTGCAGACATCTGTGTGGGTTCCAGCACTACCTAGCAGTATGGCTATGTGCTTTGACCCTACATAGACCACATGGGTAAGAAAAAGAAGTACTCTATCTAATATGATTATTGGGATTGAATGCTTTAAAGCCGCCCATTGACCTCTATGATGTGACTATGGTGAACATGAGGGAAGGACGAAGGACTTGATTTGATGCACATAGAAAAACGAATTAATAAAATAGTAGTCAACATGTAATATGAATACGCCTACACTCCAACCTAAGGGGATAGAGCAAGACCTAGTTGCTACTGGTATATGTGATAGTAGGAATCGATATGCGAAGCCACAAGCTAGAATCGAATGAGTAGTTTCTATAGCTTACCTAGACCTTCGGGCCTAGATATTATATAACCTTGAACTAGTTGACCCAATTCCTTAGCTTAAATTAGGTTGATACCAGGGGCTATTTACATAAATAACAATGCTATTACAAAGGCCGGGATCTCTCGCAACTCTCGTAAGAGGGAATAAGGAAGAGCGAATGGAATCTTTCAACTGTAAACTAGAAAGTCTTGCCTTGCAATCGGTCATTGGTCTAACCGGTCATCTCTGGTAACGCTCTTCTGTCATATGTCAACTTCGCTTAATCGTTTTTGTAAATATATCTATCCTCCAGCCCTTTCCTTTGAGCCTCGGGCATGCCCTTGATTCTTGCTTTAGCTCATCCCTTGTTGCTTATTTACCGCTTCCCTTCCTGTAGTTTTGAGTGCAGGACTTGCTCTATACGCCCATTTATCTTTAGTTAAAGCCCATGAAATCGGTCTGTCGGAAGCCGTCCACGAATACTGATTCCTTCCTTTAGAAAGAGTTGCTTTGACCCTCCCGGTCTCCGGTCATCTGTCTTTATCGGTCTGTCCTTTGCTTCTTTCCCGTCCTTTGTCATAAAGGGTATAAACTCTTGCAACAGTCGTAATCGGTATTTCCTGTATTCAGGACTCGGGCTATATGCCCTCTTTTCTATAGTTAAAAGCTTTTGAAAGCTCGAATAGGTCGGTCACTAAACATGCGAGAAAATGCTCTCTTTTAAGGCCTAGGAGTGAATTCAACTATAGCAAAGTCTAGAGCAGCGAATCCCTTATTATATCCTCCTTCTGGTAACAGGAATCTGTCCAACCTCTATCGGTCATCTGGAAAGGGTAATCCCTTGCTTCTTCGATTGACTTTCATTCAATATCCCATTCCCGCTGTACTGCTTCTGCTAACGGTAAAAGGTAAACGGTCGTGTCTCGTATTGTATCGGTCTTAAGTCAATCGGTCTGTCGTAATCAATTCTTTTATTGAAATGGATCTCCTGCCCGGGAATCTTTCTTCAGGTAACGGCATTGGCTATCGGTCTGTCGTCTTTCCATTCTTTTAGTTCTTGAGTGAAGGAAATACGGTCATCGGTCTTTCTGCTAACGGTCCTCTGTTTTCTGTATCGGTCTATGTAAAAGGGTCGATCTGTCTTTCCGGTTAGCGAATCTCTCCTTTGCTTCCATTAATGAATGTGCAATTCCCTTCCTTTCAATAGAGACCCTGTCTTCTGTTTATCGATCCCCTGCTCTTTGTTAATCGATATATCTCTTTTGTTCTGTATAGGTCGGCATCTTCTTTCTCAACCAGTCCTGTAGCATTGGTATGCGCTATCTTTATTCAATGCGATTTCTTTATTCAACTCCTGCCCTGCGGTATAAGTCTTCAGTGTCTGTGGTAGCTTTTCCTGTCGCAACGGTCTATGGCCTATCAGCCTTCCCTCTAGCTGCTAGCTCTATCGGGAATCGGTCTGCTCTTTCTGGCTTCGGTGAATCTCTCGTCCTGCTGTATTGGTCTTCTGGTAACGCTTGCAACGCGAATCTCTTGTTTGCTTTGTTTACCGCTTTCCGTAATTCAGTACGATCCCCTGTAAACTCCTGCTAACGGTCATCGGGTAAGGCTAATCGGTGGAATCTCTCCCTTCTTGCTTCTTCGATCCTCGGCCATATGTCCTCTTCAAGCTCTCCCTTGTTCGATAGCGATTCCGTTAATTCACTATCGATAAATTGCGATCTTAAAATTGAGTATATAGATATAAGCTAATCTTATCTTCAAGTTCGCTTTCTTTAGAGTGCGTAAGTTGATCGAGAAAGCCCCTGACCATTGAGCACTCTGCGACTGCGGAGAGCCGGCAACGGGAGGTCTAAGATCCTTGATCACTGGAGGAGCTTTCTACTAACGCCACTTATCTGAATCTCTGTCACTTATGCTAATTGGACCAGCTTTTATAAGTCTCTTTCTTTTTGAGAGTGTGAGAGTTGAACGAGAAATCCCCGCCCAAAGTGCTTTGAGCCGGTCCCGGGGGGCTAAGTTCCTTGATCACTCTTGTGAAGAAAGCAACTTATCTGTTACTAAGGGAAGAATCCTTCTTTTTTAAGGGGAGAAAGAGTGCTTTGTAAAAAAAAGTTGTGATTTTTAAAGATATGCTATTTCCCGCTCTTCTTTACTTCTGGTAACGCTCATCGGTCTTCTGTCTGATGGTAACGCGAATCTCTCGTCCTCTAGCTGTGTTGAGTGAATCGCTCTCTCTTGATTGAATCGTTCTCTACGGGCATTTGTCTGTATCGGCTATACGGGCATTTTAGTTTAGTCAAAAGACATTCCCAACTTCTATAGGGGAGCAAGAAAACGGATGCCATTAGCTTAGTTAGCAGCTCTCTGTTGCAAACGGTCTAAGCAACTCTCGTAATTGGTCTTTTGGTAACGGGAAAGGGTCCTGTTCAAGCTATCTGTATAAGCCTGTTCAATCGATCTCATCGGGAATCTGGAAACGGTGGCAAAGGGTCAACGCTCATCCGCGAATCTCTCTGTAATTTGTCCTATAATCGGTTGAAACTAGATCTTCTCGGTTAGTTGTACTGGAAACTCTCGCAATAGGTCCTGTCGCAATCGGTAGCTCTTCTGTTGTCTGTCCATTCTTGGAATCAGTATCTTTCTACCTACGGGTATTTATCTTTAAGCTTTAGTAAGGCATTTATCTTGCTTAGAAGTGCTCTTTAAGCTAGCTCATAGGCAGAGGTACCATAGGTCCCTTCACCTGATCTACGACCACCCTTCTCTTCCTTATTGAAACTATATTTATGCTTTTTTTCCTCCTTTCATCATATGTGATAGAGCTAAGCTATGATACTAATTTCTTCCATTAGCGTCTAGTATTGGACAACTCTAGTCTATCCCTAATTATAGTACCCTATTCTGACTGCATCATTGGTATGCTCAGTCAATCTGTTAATCGATATCTTCTTTCCTTAAATAGATCTCCTTCTGTTATGAGAGAGAGCCGCTATACGGCCATTTCTCTTTAGTAAAAAGGCATGTGAAAGGAGTCTGATGGTAAGGTGCGCTATTTATGATGTATGCGCCCGTGCCCCTATTTATCTGGTATTTTCACAGTAATAGGCTCAATAATGAGTTGGTTATCCAAAAGATCTAAATTGTAGGACAGAGAGACTGATCAAGTTAGACTTTACATATTATGCATGTAACAACCAACAACCCACTTAGACCCGTTTTTCAAAAGTGGGTTATAAATCTATCAATCTCTTAACGGTCCACCCTTTGCTTCCTTCATATTCCCAATCACAGAAAGAATGACTCGTGCTTTGAATTGCATATATAAAGCTAAGCTATTCTTAACATGAGCTAAGTAAGAACAGAGATGCTGCCCACCTCGCTGCCTCTATCTTTGCTACTGGTGCTTTTAGAATTGGTTCGTACACCCTTGCTTATGCGCACGATGCTTATATATATAAGATGCTGCCGTAGCTTCTGTCCCATCCTATGTCTCTGGCGGTGGGTATTTATATCAATCAAATGTGGGGTAACCTAGGTATGGCTCTTAGCAAAGGGAAGCTGGGATAGGATGATCTAAACCTGGAAGGAGGGGTGCTAGCCTTGGTGTTGGCAGGGATATAGCCGCTGAATCAACTTGATAAAATGGATCAATTGGCTCAGGAACCAGATCTGTCACTGTCTATCTAACCGGGGGAGATGTCACAAGATATGGGTTTGGAACTAAAGGCTATGGTTATAAAACCGGAGAATGCGCTTCTCGATCAGTTACAACTTCTCCCTAGGTGGATAAATGGGTTCTGAATCAACCCTGGCTACTTGCTTTCAAACAGGATCTGGGGCTTAAACCCGAACAGGAACAGGTACCTCTGCTCTTGTCTATGCCTCTGTTGCTGGCTCAGATGCTCGCTCTCGATCTAAATCCGCTACTTTCACTAAGTCAACCGGATAAACAGGATCCGCATCTATATTTGCAACCACCTATGTAACCGCTTCTGTCCCCGCTCGCTGTAGGTGCTTCTGTCCTCGTTATTGGTGTTTTCACTGGGCCAACTTCATTTGAATATGGACCCAGGGCTACTTGCTCTCGATCTCGATATGCTGCTTGTTTGGGTGCTTCAACGAGGTAAACTAGGCACTATGCTCCTATAACCGGCTAAACTCGATCTCTTGCCCCTGCAACTAGAGGATCTTAAGCTATAACTGGAAGGGATACTGAGGAGCGAGATGCTGCTGGTGAATCTGTCTGGAACCGGGCGGCGAAGGTCGTCGTGGAGATTTGTAATCGACACTAACAATAGGAATAAAAAGGAAAGGATCTGATACTCTATGAGGAATCAACTGGAAAAAATGACTCGGTAGATATACTCTTGCTTAGCTAACACAAGGAAGCTCTTACTCTAACCTTCCTCTAACAAATAGGATATTCTTTTTGAAACCTCTTTATAAAGGCCCATCAAAACAGAGCTGCAATGGAACACCTTAGCCTTCAATTCAACAAGCACTTTTCCGGCGTAGTTTTACCAAGACAATGCCACTGACTACTATATTGATCTAACTACACTATTTCGTTAGGAAAGGAATAACAACTTCTGCTATAGTTAACAAGACTATTTAAGAACTCTCCTCTTTACTCATCCTTAGGTCACTCCTAACACTCTATAAGTAATCTATAGCTCTATAAGGTGAAAAGGGTATTTGACATCCAAAGAATGCCAACCTTAGGATCTTTTGCAACTCATTCCCTCTTCATCAATAGCTATCAAACCAGCCTTCACAACCTTCCACTTTGACATCCCAATGTTAGCCGTCTAACCATCACTCTACTTCCTCACAAAGAGCCCCATCTGCCTAAAACACTAGTAAGCCAAAAGCTCACTTCATAATTGGCTTCATTAAAAAAGGAGAGTCTTATGAAATTAATGTTATCACATGAGCTTAGCTTGCTAGTGGTGCTCATAATTAGCCTGCTCAATCAGCACCTTAAGAGTTTAGTCCCAAACCACCAAAAAAGAAGATTCGTTAGTACTCTGCTTCTTCCCAGCTTGCACTCTAGTGATTTGTAGGAAGGCTAGTTATATCGTAATCATCTGTGTATTCTATGGTGGAAGACTTGGCTTGCCTTAGAGCTTATATTTCCATTATGGAATTATTGTGCATCTGTCCTTCATTATGTGACTCTCTAGCTGGGGTAATATACCTTGTGCCTAGAGCTTATTAGCCTGCTTCTAGTATAAAAAACCTTATAAAGTAAATGAGATAGCATCTACTTTATGGCATAGAAATACAAAACCACAACAAGTCTACACTTTGCCATGTGATCATTTCACTTTTTATCTTACCATGATGCCATCTGATTCCGAAATTATGGTAGCTGATGATCCATCCCTTTATATTTCATACACTATAGGAGCTTGTTATATAAAGAGTGTCCTCGTTGATTACGTATCTAGTACGAATCAAATGTAATATTCTTTTTTGTTTCACTTGCATTATACTTATGTTTACATTAAAGTGACAAGAAGCACCTGTCGAGGATATGATTCTAATTAAATAGTTGTTGTGGGTGTGATCAATTTGCCTATCATTGTTGGACTAGTTAGCCTTATCACTCCATTCTTTGTTATCAACAAAGAGCTTAATTATAATTTGTTGCTTGGTAAACCATGGATTCATTGTATGCACACTGTGCCATCATCATTATATCAATGTATTTCTTTCTTGTCTAAAGGGAAAGTCTATGTTGTCCCTATAAATCCAAACCCCCTCTCTTATTGTCCTATTAACACTCTTGTTGAGCATCCTGGCCAAAAGGTCATAACCTCATTGTAGTGTTATGGTTACAATTCTAGTAACCAAGTTATAGCTAGTCCCCTTTATCTAGACGAGTCAGCCACTATTATATCTACTTATTAACCTCCAACTGAAGATCCTTTTAAAATAGTCGTTATGCCCCAAAGCTATAGCCAATTTAGAAATAGATGGTTTACCTTTTCCCAATAGTGTAAAACATGACCTTCACAAACCCTTGATCGAAGAAGAGTTGGCCTTGAACCTGTCCTTTAACCCTTATGGCCTTACTGAGTACAAGGTTGTCCATCTTGAATGGTCTTTCCCCCCGAACGTTTGAAAAGGGCATTTGCGGTCGTTCTATGGCAACTTAATCCCCCTTGAGCATAGATTCTTAATTTGGGTTCTGTCTGGAGCTTTTGTCTGTAGAGACTATGGGGTGTTGGTGGATTCCCGAAGGTAAGGTCCTGTTCTGACCTGGCTGAGTGGAGTGATAAGGTCCTGTGAGTGCTGTTAGCCTATAGAACCAGTAGAGAGGGCTAATGAAATGAAATGATAACCTTATATTGTGACTGTTGCCACCCAGAGTAGGACAGGCAGATCCATATATCCGGTGCTTATTTTCTTTCGCTGATTCATTGATCGAAATCTGCTTGCAAAATGCTAGTTGTTCAATCTAGGATTCTAGGCCAATTCACTAGCTAATTCTGTTAATTCCATCACATCATTAATAGCATAAATCGCATCGCAAATATACGCATCACTTGTTCATTTAATCACTGGCAAGATAAGGTTCGAACAGCGCTAATCCGCCCTTCGATTGTACACAAGAATGCTAGTTCGTTATAGCAAGCAGGTAGTACCCCGACAAACTGATTAGTTGAGTTCTCCTCCAGCTCGTTCCTCTGCGTAGATTGATGGAATTGCTTAATAGGTTGGGTAGGTGAATGCCCGGATGAGTGCCTAAACCAAAGTAATTTAATTGATAGAACCCTACGGGGGAAAAAAGGGGTTTCGATAACTTTAGCATAGGTCGTATCTAAACCTGCCTTTCTAAGGTCCGGCTTATTCGGCTTCTGAGCTAGCAACGGCACAAGCAGATGTTGTTTCACCTGAAGCAATTGAAGTTGAAGCAGCTAAGGTAGTAAAAGCACCAACGGTTTAAGCTATTGATCTTATTGACCGAGTCTCAGTAGCATCACCTGCGTAAAAGGTATCAGTTGTATATCGAGCAGCGGATTAATATCCAGTATGAAAAGAGCATATCCCATAAAGTCCTATCTTGACTTCGCCGCGTTCCAATTCAATTTCGATATAAAGATTCTATTCTAGAGCCGGTTTTCCCCCTTTTGGATGGAGTGTAATAGCGCGTAGTAAATAAAAGTAATGTTCCGACATAGCCCGATGTTCCGGTTCTCTATCGGATTTCTGAGAATCGCGTGGCAGCAGGTAGCTTGTTAATCAACAGTCACTGGTTGGTGGGCATATGCCTGAACATGGGATCCATAGGAAATAGACTACTCCCTAAAGAAAGGCGCTTTCACTCGTCTGTGACACTTGGCCTTACTGTTCAGTTTGCCATATCTCAGTACCTGCATAACCTAGATTTATTCCCCTCAACTCTCTTGGTAAACATTCTTTGTAAACATTCTTTTTAATGGTCTTAATATAAAAAAAAGCATAAAATTGAGAGAAGCATATAGATTGTAAGTTTAAAAAGTAATCCTCCCCTGCATGGCTTGTATTGCACTTTTATTCGTCGTATCGTAATATAAGGCGTAGCTATTTGATAAGGCGTAACGTATTGATACAGTTTGAGGGGAAGAAATATAAGGTACCGAAATGAGACGAGCGTTATAGAAGGAAGAAACACTTCGTCCAGTGATGGAGTGGGAGCTAGGGCTCTTTCCTTTACTGTGCCTAAGATAGGTGGTCAAGCGACTTCCCTCTATTTTTATTCCTCTCCCTAATGAGCTGAACTGATGAGCTAACCAAGACCCTCCTCGAGCAACTTCTATTTCTTTCGGTAATTATAGAGATAAGAATCGAAAAGTAAGGGACATTGGGCTTATTTATCGGCCTGGCCCTGGCTGGCCGGCTCAATTAAGAGTCTATTTCAAGACCGGCGTGGGTTCAAAGTAGCAGTCATAGCAAGGCCCTTCCATTCGGGGACCCCTCCCTCCTTCTTTTTTGCCTGTACTGGCCTCGTAGTATTCGGAAAGGGGCAAGCAGGGCTTTCCTGGACTTATCTGGAGCTATCTGTATTACTATATATATAGTAACCTCGTTCCTTAATTACACCCCCATACACGTCTCAACTGCCTTTATGCGCAATAAGGCGAAAAGTAAGTTCAGCCCAAGTAGATAAGATCTTCGGAGGAAAACAGAAGGGGAATCCAATAATAGGTTAAATAGAGTCTATAGGCTTTTAGCTAGCCTAGAGCAGCCGCATCGTTAGCAACCGGAGAGGGGGGCCCTGATCTGTTAGATAATAAATAAGGGCCTATTAATATGAAATAGGCGATAGCCTATTAATATGAAATAGGGCTTACCCTATGAAATAGGCGATAGGCAGGAGTAGGTTGTACGGCCTTTAAGCGAACGCCTTGCGTTTCCCCAGGTTTACTAGCCATCCCAGTAGGCTACCCTACCAACCATGAAGAAGAAAGCCTACCCAACCTGGTTTGGGGATCTGTCGCTGACAGCTGTCTGTCTCCCCATGGACAGGGGTCTGATGGCAAGGAGTCATCTCTTGGATAGGGACGCAACTTACTTAGGTTCTCGGATCGATCGGAAAGACCTCGAATGAACCGATCCGTTCAGTCGCTCCATAGCGGAAGGAAAAGGGCAGCATCGACAAACAAGGATTCCTTCTTTCGATCCGGCATTCGCTCACTCAATTGCCACCCTTACAGCTTGTACTCCGTTTCGTCAAAGGTTTCGTACTTGTCCAGGATCCTTCCCTCATGCTTCTGGATAGTGTTCAGCGAAGAAGGAAGTGCTTCCACATCTATATGAACTATCCACGATACACCTGTACCCGCTTTTCCGTCAGATCTAGGATCGGTAATTGACCCTTCTCCGTCCGGGATTCAAAAAGCGGTTTATTCTTATCACGTAAAGGAAGAACCATAATGATGAGTTCCTCAGCTTAACAGCTGAGCGTCAATCTAGAATTGGAAACCGTATCCAAGCTTGTTAGTTCGCTGTTGCCTTTTAATTTATTTAGAAATAAAAAATATCTCAACCTCACTTCATATTACGTATATAATATCGTAAAAAGATAATCGTACTGATTGCGCCTATTACTATGGACTAGACCGATTAGGGGAATGCTACCGCTTACCTTAGACTGCTAAAGGGAAGAGAACTGATTGCCGTCTATGATACAGGTATGAATTAGCTACTCAAAAAGGGAAAGTATATCATAAGTCCAATACGACAGGCTACCCCCCTATTTTAGTGATTAGACTAGCTCTTGAAGGGGGACATCCTTAAGGAAGAGTATAGGGGCTTATACAATATCTTTGTTCTCCCCTCAGCCCCTAAGCGCTGGCTTCACTCCATTTGAAAGTGAAAGGATAGGCCTTTGTACCAGAAGAATGCAGATCGGAATCCGGAGAGTGAAGAGAGGAATTATTATCGCTTAGCGCTTGTGCTGAGGAAGAGTTTTACATCAACAGGAAGCCCCTTCCCTCTTCGGAGGTGAAAGTCGGGTCATAATTCACTTACTATAAGGAATTTGTACTAAAGGCTATCGTCCTTCTGTATGAATCAGATGCAAACTCTATCATGGCTTCATGGATCTCCATTGCTTATCATTATGCTTTGTCTCGACGAGGAAACAAAAGCAAATAAAATGATGGAACTAGAAAAGTGATCCTGGAAGATTAGAGTAGCCTACCCATTAGTAGAAACTAAATATGGAGAAGTGTGAAGTCAAAGCTAAAACTAAAAGAAAGTAGTTCGTGCACGAGAAATGCAAAGGAATCTTGGAAGAACCGGCACTTCAGCAAGAATTGACCCTCACTCTATGCCAAGGTAATTGCAAACCAGAAATATAATAATAAATAGAAAATAACTTCCCGAAGCTGATCGTGAGAAATGGATATGAATTTATTATAATTTAGAATTTAAGCAGTCGAGAAGCCTCGGGTGGCTCGATCACGAGCGAAAGGAAAAGGAAAAGGGGAGCGCTAAAGGGGGGCCAAAGCCAAAGGGTTCATCCGTGGTCAGATTCTAATTGAAATGGATATGTAAAGCCTGAAACAAATCCAGATTGAAATAATTATTTTCAATGCTTTGCCCAGGCAGGTGAAGGAGAAGGATGTGGTCGTCTTCCTTGGGTCAAAAGAATCTTCTGACCGAAACTATAAGCATAAGTAGCACCATTGAAGAGGCCACTGAGTCCTATCTCGAAGGGAGCAGAGCTTTAAGCCAAGATTGGTATTGATAAATAATTTCTGTCCAGAAGCGTGTAACACAAGATTATTTCACAACGACGAAGCAAGCAGAAAGAAGATTATACTTCCCATTTGGGCTAGTCCGCCTACGCATGTTATGACATTTCCACGAACCATCACGAATGGCGAATGAGAAGAGGAACCCCGGCACTTGAGATGGGTGCTTTCCTTCTTTTTTCTTTCGAAGGTGTTCAAGGGCTGATTGAGGTATAAATTAAATACATATAAAATTTTTATTGATTACGAAGCCCCCACTTTTGCTAATTATGCAAGTTCCCTAATTACAAATGCGAGTTCTGGAACCCAGATGGAGCATACCTGTCGGAACCCGTAGAAACTAAACTTTGATTTAGAAAATGCGTGCGTGTTTGATGAGGACCGGAGGCGCTCTCCTGAGGTACGAGGGTGAGGTTTTTGATC
>Ga0316215_1000024_pt1 | contig 27393 bp, 39 predicted proteins | sample NRE5metagenome_FD_207796 | JGI IMG/M metagenome (GOLD analysis project Ga0316215, IMG submission 207796) | Spruce roots microbial communities from Maridalen valley, Oslo, Norway - NRE5 | ecosystem: Host-associated > Plants > Roots > Unclassified | place: Norway: Oslo | collected 2017-09-15
GCCGAGCGCGTTGAAGAAGCCTGCCGCGCGCTCCGCCCGGACGAACTCCTGCTTGGTGACCTCGCGCTCTTCGGTCAGGCCCTCGCGCTCTTCGGTCAGGTAGTAGCGGTCCACCCGCCCATCATCCCAGTCAGGAGAGTGCGTGCCCGACGAGCAGGCCCCGCCCATGTTCGGCTTTTCCGGTTCGTGGCCGTTCAACGGCACCGTCTCGGCGGGCGGCAGCCACATCGGCACCGTGATCTCGTGGACGGTCTCCGCCCCCGCTGACGGCCTCCCGCTCGTGACGTTGACGCTCCTGGCCCCCGGCGCCCTGGCACTGGCCCTGTCCTCGGCTGAGGTCGCGGTAGACGACCGGACCCGCGAGGCGCTGCTCTCGCTCGGCTGGAAGCCGCCGGAGAACTGACCGGAGGCGGCCGGGCATGACGCTTCGCTCTCGCCTCGCCGCGGCACCGACTGCGGCGCTGGCCGTCCCGGTAGGCAAGGGATTCGGGTCCGGCATCCCGCCTGCGATCGCGGCGGCCGAGGCCGCGTCGGGAATGACGCCCTCGAGCCCGTTCTCGCCCGGTACCCCCGTTGGCCCGTACTACGGGTTCAGCAGGACCCCGCGGTCGCAGGACTTCGTCACCGGCCGAAACATCGCGACGCAGCCCCGCACGCACGAGCGGGTGTCGTTCGAGACGCTGCGCGGCCTGATCGACGCCTACGACGTGGCCTCGATCGCGATCTGGCACCGCATCGACTCCATCCGCTCGCTGGACTGGAAACTGGTCGGGGCGGACGCCACCCAGGGCGACATGGCGGACGCGATCGCCGCCGGCATGCGGGTACTGGAGAGCCCGGACCATGAGAGCACGTTCGACGCGTGGCTCGCCAAGTGGCTGTTCGACGTTCTCGCCTACGACGCGGGCTGCCTGTACCGGCTCCGCAACCGGGCCGGGCGAGCCGTCGGGCTGGCCACGGTCGACGGGACCACCATCGCGCCGCTGCTCGACTACTGGGGCAACCGGCCCAAGCCGCCCGCTGAGGCGTACGTCCAGTACATCCAGGGGCTGCCGTACAACTGGCTGACGCAGGACGACCTGGTCTACCAGCCGTTCCGGCCGCGGACGAACTCCCCGTACGGGCACGCCCCGCTCGAAACGATCTTGCTGAACGCCAACACCGACCTGCGCTTCCAGCTCTACTTCCTCCAGCGCTTCACGGCCGGCAACCTGCCCGCGGCCTTCGCCGCCGCCCCCGAGTCGTGGAGCCCGGACCAGATCGAGCAGTTCCAGGAACTCTGGGACGGCTTCATGGCGGGCAACCAGGAGGGCAAGCACCAGATCCGGTGGCTGCCCCCCGGCTCGAAGTTCACCTGGTCGAACGAGAAGGACTTCAGTGACGTCTTCAGCCTCTTCCTGATGCGGAAGACGCTGGCCGCCTACCACGTGGTCCCGGCCGACGTCGGGTTCACCGAGAACGTGAACAAGTCGTCCGGCGAATCGCAGGCCGACGTGTCACACAAGGTCGGCGAGGCCCCGCTCGTCCGCTACATCCAGCGCATCCTGACCCGGTTCCTGCAAAACGACCTCGCCCTTCCCGTGAAGTTCACCTTCGACCTCGGCGAAGAGCAGGCCGACCGGGTCGACCAGGCGAACGCCGACGACACCTACATGAAGATGGGCGTCATCGGCCCGAGCGAGATCCGCGAGATGCGCTACGGCCTCACCGACGCGCAGCCGATCCCCCGCTTCATCTACACCGAGCGCGCGGGCCCCATCCCGATCGCGTCGCTGCTCGCCGTGGCAGGCGACGTCGACCCGGCGGACGGCCTGCCCGAAGAGGGCGCGGAACTGCCGCACACGGTCTTCGGCGGCGCCGAGGGCGTCCTGCCGAACCCGCCGATCAAGGTCATGTCGCTGGCCGAGCGGGAGTTCGGGCCCGGCGCGATGCCCCCGGCGCCGCCTCCGCAGCCGAAGATGACCGACGCCGACGTGACCCCGGAACTGACCTCGGGCACGGTCGCCAAGGAAGGCGAGGGCGCGGCCCCGGCCGGGAACGTCACGGCAGGGATCACGGCGGAGACCGGGATCTACGGCTACGACCTTGAGGGCCGCAAGGGCGACGAGGACGGCCCGGTCGACCTGGCGCAGGTCGCCAAGGAGATGCAGGCGTTCCGCCGGTTCGCCAAGGCGCGGCGCAAGTCCGGCGAGTGGCGGGACTTCGCGTTCGACGTGGTGCCCGCAGGAGAGGCGCGGAGGCTGAACACCGAGGGTCGCGCGTCCGTCGCCAAGGATGGGACGCCGGGCTTGACCTCGCGGTCGGGCATGATCTCGCTCGACATCCCCGAGGGCCTGATCACCCCGCCGCCGGGCGGTGTCGCTTCCGACGACATGCACGTGACCGTTGTCTACCTCGGCCCGGACGTCGACGATGACGCGTTCGCGGCGGCGTGCGACCGCGCGCGGCAGGCTGCGACGCTGGTACCGGGCCCGCTCTCGGGCACCGTCAGCGGCGTCGGCGCCTTCCCGCCGTCAGGCAGCAGTGACGGCAAGGTCCCCGCGTGGGCCGCTGTCGCCATTCCTGGCGCGGAAGTTCTCCGGAACGCACTCGCGGACCTGTCGGCGAGCGAGCACAAGGACTGGACTCCGCACTGCACCCTCGCCTACCTCGACCCCGGCGAGCCGCTTCCGGCCCCGCTGGAGCCCGTGCCGGTCACCTTCGGATACCTGTCGGTGCACCGCGGCGGTCAGGTTGAGCGCTTCCCGCTCGGCCCCGCGCAGGGCGACGAGGGCACGTGCCCGTGCGGGACCCCGGTCGTGTACGACGAGATGAACGGCTGGCAGCACGCCGACGGGTCGATCAGTCACGATGACGGCGAGTCGGTCAGCGACAAGATGGCCTCCGTCGCCAAGGCGGCGGTGCGCCCAAAAGGCCGAGCGCAGGTCGGTGAGGCCAGCGCGCCCGCGTGGCCCGGCTGGGATCTAGACATCCCGGCCACCGACTACTGGGGCGGCCGGGTTGCCGAAGCGCTGTCGGCCGCGCTGACCAAGGCGGAGGCGAAGCGGCTCGCCGCCGCGTGGCTCGCCTCGCCGGAGTCCCGGGTGCAGCACGACGGCAAGCGGCCCGCGGTAGCCGGCGCCGCGGAGTGGCTGGAGCTGAACGGTCCCGACCTCGGGGCCGCGCTGGAGCCGCTCATGAGCGGGCTGCTTACCGACGCCATGGCGATCGGCGTCCTTTCCGCTCAGGCGGTGACGGGCGGCGTGCCGGTGGCGAAGGCAAAGCCGAAGGGCGGCCTGAATCCCGCGGCAAGCTGGAAGCCCGGGAACACCCTGATGTCCGGCGGCATCCTCGGTGATGCCGGCCTCGAGGGGCCGGACCCGGGGGAGGCGGCGGACGCGGCGGCCCAGCTTGCCGCAGGCACCCGCACCGCCGCAGGGCGGGCACTCGCCGAAGGCGGCCAGGCGGGCGGCAGTGCGGCCGCCACGGGCGGGAACCTCTTCGCGGCGGTCACGAACGCGGCGGCCGCGGCTGCCGCCGTCATGAACCTGATCGCGGCCGGCGCGGCCCAGGCGGCGAATCACTGGTACCTCAAGCTCGCCGTTCAGTGGGTCGAGTGGCGGACGGACGGCGCCAGTGCCTGCGCCGCCTGCCAGGCGAACGAGGGCGCCGGGCCGGTGAGGCTCGGCGAGTCGTTCCCGGGCGGGGCATCGTCACCGCCGCAGCACCCGAACTGCCGCTGCGTGACCCTTCCTGCGGGCTGGGTAAACCCCCCGCCAGGGACGCCGGGGTCCGGGGAGCCGGATCTCGAGGACGAGGGCGGCGAAGAGGACGAGGGCGGCCTCGGAACCGGAGACCTTGAGGACTCCGACGCCGGGGAAGCCGGGGACGAGGGCGAAGTGCCTGGCGACGCCGGCACTGAAGACGATGCCGCCGACGACGAGACCGGGGACGAGACCGGGGACGAAGGCGACGCCGAAGACGAGGAACCGGAGACCGATCCGGATTTCAGCCCGCTGGAGTTCGCTGACCGCTTCGAGGCGCAGGACTGGATGGCGGAGCACACGCCCGACCTGCCCCCGGAGCAGGCGGAAGCGGTCGACTGGTACACCGGGCCCGGCGCCTACGAGGCCAACGCGCCGCTGCGCAACGGCGAGACGCTTCCCGCTGACGTCGCCGGGCAGGTCGCGAACCTCGACGCGGCGATGTCCCCGCTTCCCGCTGACATGATCCTGGCCCGCATGGTCGACATGGACGCGTTCGGCGGCGTCACCGACCTGGCATCGCTTGAGGGCCAGGTGATCACCGACCAGGCGTTCATGTCGACGTCGCTCGGCCCGGCCATCGGTGACGCGGGCAGTGAGGTGCAGATGCACATCGCCGCGCCGAAGGGAACCCCGGGAGTTATCACCGGCACCCTGTCGGGGGCGCCGTCGCAGCGGGAGATCGTGCTCGCGCGCGGCACTAGCCTGGCGGTGAACCGCGCCGTGCAGGACGCGGAGGGCGGGTGGCAGGTATGGCTGACGGTAGTGTCCCGGTGAGCGGCGATCCGTCCGGCGCGCAGGACGTCCCTGAGGGCGCGGGGGAAGCGTTCCGGAAGCGGCAGGCTGACGCGCGGTTCACCGTCACCGGCCCGGCCCCGGCGTGGGCGCTCAAGTGGGGCGCCCGCAAGCCCTGACAGATTTCACCACCACCAGCCATCACCAGGAGAATCGCCATGCCCGAAAAGACCCCGCCCGCGTACCGCTGGGATGTGGCCCTCGCCGCCGACCCCGGCCACGCTCTCACCGTTGAGGCCGCCTATCCCGTCCTCGACAGCGACGGCCACATGCTGCTGAAGGACTCCGATCACAAGATCGTGTTCGCAGCCGCTCCCGGCACGGGGTGCACCTTCACGCGGGGCGCGCCCGTGACCCCGGCTGCGGGCCCGGTCGCGAAGTTCCCGGACGGCTGTACCTGCACCTACTCGACGTGGACCGGTACCGGCGACCAGGCATGGCGCTGGGAGCGCAAGGTCGACTGGGGATGCAAGGCGGACCACGCGGAGATCGACCAGCGTGCCCCGCTCACCGCCGACGCTGTTCCTGTCGGCTGCTGCCCGCACCGCATCCCGAAGACAGTCCGCTGCCATGAGTGCTCGCCGGTCACCTTCGCCGAGGCCGGGACGCACCCGTGACGGCCGACGGTGCCGTGAGCCTGCCGCCGGAGTTTGTTACCCCGCCGGAGTGGACCCCGGAGCAGGTCGCGGACTTCAAGCGGGAGTGGGAGCGCCTCACGTCCGACCCGGAGTTCGGGCGCCAAGTGAAGCTCCTGCCTCCCGGACTGACCTCCGAACCGGTGACCCATATCGCGGGACCGGATATCCAGGTCGGCTGCCATCTCCGGCAGCGCTGCGCTTGGTGCGGCGGCATCCTTGTCGACTACGACCTCACGTGCATCGCGGTCCCCGAGGGCCAGGACCCGCGCCCGGCCACGTGGGCGCAGGGAGACCTGGTGCGGCATGACGGGATCGCCTGGTTCACCGTCGACCACGAGGACGGGGCGGACCTGCCGGGCGACTGCTGCGCTGTCGCTGAGATCGACGCCGCGAAGGGGATGTGATGGCGGACAAGGTAAGCCGAGCCGAGCTGGCCGAGGCGGTTCGCGAGCTGCGCGCCGAGGTGGCAAGCCTCCGTGCTGAGCGTGCCCTGCACCACTGCCACGGCTGCGGGTGCGCGGGATGGGCCTACCTCTACCCGTACCCGCTGACGCCGCAGCCGTACGTGATGCCCTATCAGATCACCTGCGAGACGCCGCCGAACGTCATCACCACGGGAACTTCCACGGTGTCCGGCACGTCCGCGCAGTACTTCCTCAGCTAGACGGGCTCAGGGCAGGCGAGGTGACCGTGGCCGGCAGCAAGTCACCGTCGACGAGGAACGTTGCGGTAACCGTCCACCTGACCGAGGCTGAGGCCGCTGAGGTCGACGCGGCGCGCGGAGTCGCGAAGCGCGACTGGTGGATTCGTACCGCTGCCGTCCTGGTAGCAGAGGAGCGGGTGGCGCAGCAGGCGGCGAAGCGGGACCCGAAGGCTTGCCCTCCGCATCCGAAGCGACGGGTGATCCGAGGTTTCTGCGGCGCGTGCGGCAGGAGCATCGGCGAAGAGAAGACGGCTTAACGCCAGTCCGCCGGTAGCTCCGCCGGGCAGTCCGGGCAGGTCCAGGCCACGCGCTCCCCGGTAACAAGCAGGTCGACGGGCTCGGCGTCCAGGTGGGCGCAGGGGCCGCTCGCGGCGGCCGGGCGCACGGCAAGCTTCTCGCCGGCCTCGGCGCGCGGCGCTTCCGTGACCGCGCAGGCGAGGACCTCGGCAAGCCGGCCGCCCGTGAACCGGAAGTACCTCGCTTCCGGCCGGTAGCGGCTCCACAGCTCGTCCCGCAGCAGCGGCTCGGCAGCCTTCAGCAGGTCGATGCCCTCGCCGTGCGACGGTGCCCGCGTTACCACGGTCCACGAGGTGACGAGCGGCCCCCCGGTCACCTGCCAGAACGGCCGCTCGGCAGTGCGGGGGATAACGCGGATGACCCCGTCCGCGATCCCGTCGGGCTTCCCCGTCGCGTCCTGGTAGTGGCACACCTCGTTCCAGGGGCCGTGGTCGAGGATCATGCTCACGTCCCATGCGGACGGGCGAGGGCCGCCCTGTGCCCGGTACGCCTGCTTAGCGATCGCATCCCACTGCTGCCGCCGTCGCATCTCGATCGCCACGGCCACCGCCTCGGCGTGCGTCTGCCGGGACTCGGGCGGGCGCACTTCCCCCACCCCGTAGACCTTGCGCACGGCCACCCGCTGGAGCACTGCGCCGCCGCCGAGCAGGAGCGCGACGGGCATGATCGTCCAGTCCCTGGTGATGCCGAGCCACAGGAGCAGCGGGCACATCACGAGGGCCGCGACCGTAAGCCACCACATGCCGATTCGGGTGACGAGCCCGGTAACCGGCCTGCCGTTCTTGTTCCAGTCGTAGCGCACTTGCCCATCATCCTCCCGGCGTGATCGGAGTGACGTGGCCCTGGCGCGGACTTGCGGATTCTGCTTCGAGCCGCTGACAGGCTGCGTGTGCGACATCGAGACGCCCGCGACCGCCCCGCCTCCGATCGAGTGCGCCGCCTGCCGCGACACCTCCTACGTCTGCGAGTGCCACACCTCCCGTCCCTGGGGTGACCTGTGCTGTGACGGCCCTGTCCGTGAGGGCACTGGCGACGCGTGCCCCGGTGAGGTCCTGTGCGAGCACGGAGCCTGTCACTGCGGAGGCGCGGGACTGGCCTGCCCTGGCTGCCGCCCGGGCCTCCCCGCCAAGCCGGTGCGCTGGGCTGCCCACGTCATCGATCCGGACGGGAAACGGATGTGACCGCGACCGCACCGCACGCTGCCGCTGACGACTGGGTGATGGAGCCCGGCCCGCCGTACCGCGGCCTCGTCTCGATCGAGTGGCCCGCTCCCGCCGGAAGCAGCCCGTACGCCTGCATGCTCGGCCGGGGCGTCAAGCTCTCCGACGCGGTAACCGGCAAACTGATCACCACCTGCTCGGACATCACGGTCTACGCCGATGCCGGGGCCCTCGTGACCGCAGACCTGATCCTGTTCGCTGACGAGGACGGGGAACCGCTCCTTGACGGCAAGCCGGTACTCGACGGCGAGGGATTCCGCACCGGGACGTTTCCCTTCGTCGTGGCGGAGATGAGGGTCCGGCATGCCTGACGCCCCTGTGCCCGCCCCGCGCCCGCTCGTGATGGGGATCGAGTGGCGCCAGGACAGCGTGCCCTGCCGCGAGATCTACGGCCCGTGGGCGCCAGCCGAGGACGACTCCCACATTGAGGCCGTCACCCGGTTCCTGAAGGGCTGGCGGGACAGGACCGGCATCACCACGGCGACGCCCGTGCTCTGGCTGTGCACTGACCCCGAGGAATGGCTTGCAGGCAAGGCGGAGTCGGCGGCTGCCTGCCCGGACCCGGACAACCTCCCGCCCCCGGCACTGAGTGCCACGCCGGAAGGGGGACCCCGTTTTTAACCAGCACCTGAACGCGACCCTCGGGGCCGTTCGCGCGCTTCTTGTCCAGATCACCGAGAACCAGGAGAAAATCATGTCCGAAATGTCCCAGCAGCAGGCCGACGTCAACGCCGCCAACCAGGCGATCCTCGCCCTCCTCGCTGACATTCAGGCTGGCGTCGCGACCCTGAACACCGCCGTGCCCGCCCTTCAGGCGGCGATCGGCAGCCTCCCCGCGAACGTGGACACCACGGCCCTCGACGCCGCAGTCGCGCAGATCGCGCAGACCCGGGCGAACCTCGACTCCGCGGTCAGCTCCGTCTCCGGACTGGTGCCGCCCGCCGCCCCTCCGGCCTCCTGACGCGGACGCCGGGCGGGATGCGGGCGAGGCGCCAGTAGCGTGAGCGGCATGATCCCCGAAGAGCTTGAGACCCGGTTCACCTATCACCCGCCGAAGGGCGACCAGCCCGACCGGTACCGGGCCATCCGCGCGCAGGCGCTCCTGATGGCCAACACCATCGACGCGTCATGCCCCGAGTCCCGGGAGAAAGCGCTGGCGCTGACGAACCTTGAGCAAGCAGTGATGTGGGCCAACGCGGCGATCGCGAGGCGCGAGTGAGCAACGCCGTCAGCCGCGCCGCACGAGAGCGCATGGCCCGGACCGGCGAGCCCTACGTCCTCGCCCGGCGCATGGTCATCGAGGAGCGCGCGAGGCTCAAGGCGGCCGAGCCCGAGATCGAGGTCACCCCGGAGAACGCCCAGCGGCTGCTCGCCGAGGGAGAGATCACGGTCAACCAGGCACGGGAAGCGCACGGCCTCCCGCCTTTCGAGCCCGCCGTTGGCGAGGCCGTGAACGGCCCGCGTCCGGAACCGCGCTTCTGGGACTGGCCGGTCGGCGGCCCCTGGTGCAGCCCGTGAGCGGGCACCATCCCTGGCTCCCCGGCGGTCGCACGGCTAACTGCTTCGTCCGGTGCGACTGCCACGGTGCCCGCCTGATGTCCCTCACGGAGATGCGGGAGCACATGCGAGAGGCTCACCCGGTGCTGTTCGAGGGACTGCACGGCGAGGATGGCGAGGGGTTTTGACGGACGACGGCCCGCTGGACTTCGCAGCCCTCGCGGAACTGGCCGACCGGATCGGCCACGTGCCCCGCCGCGAGCTCCACTGCCACCCGGACGTGGCCCGCTGGCTCATGCTGACGCTCCCGGAGGCAGAGCCCAAGTTCCCGTTCGCAGGCGCCATCGGCTCGCTGACTGGCGTTCCCGTCACCGAGGACCCGGACTTCGAGCCCGGCGCCTGGGAGCTGCGCGAGGACAGCGAGGTGACGGCGGTCGGCCGCATCCAGGTACCGCCCTGGGTCACCGCGCCGGTCAAGCTCGACGTCACGCTTCCGCGCATGATCGACAGGTACCACCCGTGGTTCCCCTGCGTGCCCCCGGCGCCGCTGTCGGTCTCGTCCGTCATCTAGCGCCAACGGAAGGACGCCCTCATGACCACGCCAGCACCTCCGCCACAGCCTCAGCCCCAGCCACGCCCCGCCTACGGGCCCTGGTACCTGTCCCGCGTCCTGCTCGTCATCGGGACGATCCTGTTCGTGCTGGCGGCGTTCGCGGCCGGGGGCCACCCGCTGGCCGGGATCACCGGCTGGTCGTGGGCGTTCGGCGCGTTCGCCGCATGGGTGCTGTCCGGGGCAGTTCCCTAAGCTTCTGGCGGCTGGCAGCACGCGCACCCGTCACTGCACGGAAGCGACGGGCGCGGCTCGGCGCTCCACAGCTCGTCAAGCCAGCGGCCCATGGTCTCCGCCGTCAGCGTCCCCGCGGATTCCACGGCGGGCGGAGCTTCGCACGACCGCAGGAAGCCGGCCCACCCGGCGTCTTCGGTCACGGGCGGTTCTCACCTGGCACGGCCCATGCTCCGGTCTTCACGTCGTACGCCGGCTTACCCGGGTGCCCCGCCCAGATGTCCGCCATCGTCTCGATGGCGACCGACAGCGCGTGAATGTAGCCCGCCTCCCTCGCCGTGGCCTCAGGTGTCATCTCCGCTGCCCGGTAAGGCGTGTCGGCGTAGCTCACGATGTCCCGGTAGCGGCAGATGATCGATTCCATCCACGTCTCCTGCGGGTACGCTGCCGCCAGCTCGCCGCAGGTGCCGCCGGCGAAGCCCGCGCGCCGCTCGTTCAGGCGGGCGAGGACGAACTCGATCACGGGCGTGATGTCGTCCCGCAGGACGGGCGCGGCTTGCTCGCTCATCGTTTCTCCAGCAGGTAGCGGGCTAGCGGCCCGCACGGCGGCGGCCCGGTGATGCACCGCCAGCACGGCGGGGCGGGCAGCGTGACCTCGGGCGGCCACGGCTCAGCGGGCGTCAGGGCGTCGCGGGCGGGCAGGGTGAGCAGGTAGTCCCGCCAGGCGGCGTAAGCGAAGACGTCGAACCCGCCGCTCAGAAGATCACCTGGTGCTCGTAGAGGCCGGTCCCGCCGCACGCCGGGTCGGGGTGCAGCTCGCCGTCACAGCGCGGGTCGCAGCACTGTATCGGGTCGTCGCACTCAACCCAGACCTCGCCGTTGCAGACGGTGCAGCGCGGGTCGCTGTCGTCCCCGTCGCCGGTTACCAGGACGCCGCTGCTCCGCTCTTCCCACTGGGCGAAGCTGCCCAGCTCGACCGTGCGCGTGGCCAGGAACAGGCGCTCCCGGATTCGCTGCCGCAGCCACGGGGCCAGCCCGGTTTCGCTCACGACCGCCGCCTCTGCTGATAACCGTCCCCGCACCTGTAGGCGGCGCATTCAACTAGCGGCACGTACCCGTCCCAGCCCAGATCGCCGGGCGGCTCTTCCTCGGGCGGCTGCGGCACGAAGGCGCGGGTATGCGCGACCGCTTTCCCGATCGCGTCCTCCTGTGACGGGCAGAAGTACCCGGCCGCATGGCAGCCGTCCCGGAGACATGACCAGATCCACTCCGGATTGCCCTGGTGGACCTGGCAGCGGTGCACCTCGGCCACGAGCCCGAGCCTGCGCCTGACGCCCTCGATCCACTCGGCGCGGTCCTGCACTTCAGCTAGCAAGCGCAGTTCACCCTGAGCCGCTGCTTGCATCCCATCGAGGCAGAACGGCCCGAACCGCCATTCGCCCAGCGGCCTGTCCGGGACGACGTTGAAGACCGAACTGAACGTGTACTCGTCGCGCCGCCTTCCGGTGGTGCCCGCAGGGTGGTTACCCAGGCACGGGAAGTTCTCGCAGATGTTGCAGTACTCGTCTCCGACCGGCAGGCGCACCACGATCGGGCGGCTCGCTTCCGTGAGCCGGCGGATCTCGGGGCCGATGTTCTCCGACGTCCAGCCGCCGGGCGGCGTCGGGACGGGTGGCCGCATGTCACCCGTGATGCGCCGCCGGATCTCTGCCGGGTCGGTGACGCCGTCAATCAGGGGCGACTCGTCTTCGCTCATGCTCCCTAATCCTGCCAGGGAGGTGGCCGTGGACGGTGTCACCTCCCTCGGGCCGCTGACTGACGCCGAGCGCAACGCCCCGCACGTCTACGCGAGGGACATCACGTCGTCTGCCGGGAACTGCGTGTGCAAGGCCGCGCTCGGCGACGACGTCCACCCGTTCGCGGCGCCCGGCGTTCCCGTGCCCGACGAGGTGCGCGAGCTGGCCAAGTCGGCGCCTGAGCAGAAATTCATCGTTGGCCTGGCCTACCAGTGGGGGGCCGATCCGGCGATCTCCAAGGGCATGGACGGCGGACGGGACATCTTCAGCAAGGCTGAGCTGGAGCTTGCCTGTCACTCCTTCCTCCGCAATGGCCCGGTCGGCGGCCTGTTCCACGCGGACGGAACTGAAGGCCACGTGACGTTTGTCGAATCAGGGATTCATCGCGGGCCGGACTGGAACGCGGGCAACGGCCTGGTGCTCCGTGACGGCGACTGGTTTCTAGGTGCGTACTGCGATGACGTCGCATGGGATCTAGTGAAATCCGGCAAGGTCACGGGATTCTCGCCACAGGGCCAGGCGCGCCGCCGCCGGATAAGCCGAGTGGCCTGACCGCGTCGCGGCGGGCGCCTTCAGCCTGCGGCATGCCGTCGCCCGGGAACACGCACCTGTCCTCGCCGGGGAGCCAGAAAGCGACGCCAGGTGAAGCGCAGGCGGCAGTGTACGGGTGCAGGCCGACGTAGACCCAGTTCCGCCGGGCCTCTGCCGCATGGGCCGCGCAGAGGCACCCGTTGCGCATCTCGTAATCCCAGACGACATGGGAGACGCCCGCCGCACCGCACGGCGAGTCACCCATCCACCGCGAGCAGACGCCCGTCGGCGCCGGGCCGTGCCGGTCAAGGATCGGCGGCTGAATGCTCACGCGCTCACCTGCTCGTCCGGCTGCGGAGCGCCTTTCCGCGTGACCCCGGGAGTCCCGGAGGCAGTCGCCCGCCGTGAGACGCGGTGCGCCGCCTCCCAGAACCGGCCCAGGTCATTCCAGTTCACGGCGCCAACGACATCTCCCGGGTAGGCGCCCGCCGCCGCGATCGTCGTGGTCTGCACGAACCACTCCTCACCGTTCCACCGGACCCCGGTCACGCGGATCAGCGCGACCGCGTGCGGCTTCTCCGGCTCCCAGACCCAGAGCGTCCCGGCGAGCGGGCGCGTCGCCTCGCGGTCGTAGCTGCTGATCATCCAGCCATCGTTCCACGTCCGCGAGGGAGGCCTCCGTGGACTTCACACCAGACATAGACGATGACGAATTTACGGAGCTAGTAGGGGCGGACTTCCCCAGGGTCGACCTCGTATCGAGGCCTGCCAACGGCGCGAAGGGCTTCCTGGTCATGAAGGCCGACGCCTCCGCCGGACTGCTCGACGCCGCCGCCGTCCGCGACCTGATCGCGAAGACCTCGCCCCAGGAGGCCCCCGTGCCCCAGACAACTGAGGCCGGGGAAACGGTCCTCCCGAACGGGATCGTGATCAAGGGCGACCCGATCGCGATGGCCGCGTTCTTCAGCGCCGCGCGCGGCTCCGGCGAGCCCGAACGGCGGCCGACCCCTGCCGACGTGGCCAAGGCCGCGATGAGCGGCAAGAGTGCCAACGACCTGCCGGACAGCGACTTCGCCTACGTCGAGGACGGCGGCAAGAAGGACGACGAGGGCAAGACAACGCCCCGCTCGCTGCGGCATTTCCCCGTCAACGACGCCGCGCACACCCGCAATGCCCTCGCCCGCGCCCCTCAGTCCCCGTTCGGCGACAAGGCGATGCCGAAGATCCGCAGTGCCGCGAAGAAGTTCGGTATCGACGTAGCCAAGGAGGCCGGCGTGGCCGACCAGGTGACCAAGGACGTAATGGCCGACGCGGGCGACGCGACCGTCCTCGACGAGGGCGTCGACGGCCTGGACCCCACGGTCCCCCTCGCCGCCCCCGGTGACGACCTCGACCTCCCCGGTGACCCGACCGACCCCGGTTCTCCCGCATGGGAGGGAATTGACGCGGCCAGCGCGCAGAAGTGGCTGAGCATCGCCGCCCGCCTGAAGAACGCCCTCGGCGTCCTCGCTGAGCGGGAGACGCTCGAGGCCGCATCGGCGGACCCGTCTGACATCGAGAACGCCTGGAACCTCGAGGACGCCATGTGCGCCGTCGACTTCGCCATCGAGCAGCTCGCCGTGTTCGCCGCAGGGGAACAGGCCGAGGCCGAGCTCGGCGCCGAGATGGAAGAGATGTGCAAGGCGCTCGCCGCCTTCGACCCCGCGCCGCTGACCGCCTTCGAGGGCCTGGCTGCCGTCCGCAAGTCCGGCCGGGTGCTGTCCGCCGCTAACGAGTCCGCGATCCGGCAGGCGACCGAGTCCCTCCAGAAGGTTCTCGCCTCACTTCCGTCCGCACCCCAGGCCGCAGAGCCGGTCGCCAAAGAGAAGGAGGCCGCCATGCCAGCGACCGCAACAGCAGAGGCCCCCGCCGAGACGGTGACCAAGGAACGCACGGCCGAGCAGCAGGCCAGCGACAAGGGCCCCGGAAACACCGGGGGCGGGGACGGTTCCGGCGAGCCGACCGCGGCTCAGCCGGAGTCCGCGATGCCCCTCCAGACGCCAGACCCGGGCGGCGACATCCCTGACAAGAAAGTCATGAAGGCCGCGGTGCCCGCCGCCCCGTCCAAGCTCGCCGCGCTGAAGGTCGCCGTCCGCGACATGTTCGGCGAGTCGTTCCTGGTCGCCCCGGGCGCGATCCGGACCAGCGTCGCCAAGGCTGACGGCGACACGGACGCCAAGACCCCGATGCAGGCGGTCTTCGATGAGGACGGCGACCTGATCGGCATCGTCGACCCCGCCGACATCACCCCCGTTTCCGGCACCGGAGGCGGCAAGAGCGGCGACGCGGACGACGCCCCCGCGCCCGTCCCCGCCGCGGACGACATGCAGCCGCAGCCGCCCGCCGACGCCGGCGTCGCAGCCGACGCCGTCGGCAAGGCCGCGGGCGAAGAGAACGTGACCACAGCGCAGGCCGTGGATCTCCAGGGCACCATCACGAAGGCGGTAGCCGCGGCACTCGGCGCGCTCGCCCCGGCAGAGGGCGTGGCCAAGTCGGCCGACGTCGCCGCGGCGCTCGCAGAGGTCGAGCTGCTCAAGGCCCGCCTCAAGACGGTGGAAGAGATGCCCGCGATGCCGGGCGTGTTCACCAACGGGCAGGTCCCGCCGAAGGACGGCGGCCGCCCGCTCCCGGCGCCCGGCCAGCTCCGGGGCCAGGATGCCGGCGCCCAGTCCGTCGACATCACCAAGGCGGCGGCACTGAAGGAGACCCTCTACAACGGCTCCGGCCCCGCGCAGGCGCAGGCCTTCCACGAGCTGGAGGGCATGGCGATCACCAAGTTCGCCCAGATCCGCAGCGGCCAGGGCTCTCCCGCCGCCCCCTTCTAGCCCGCAGGCGGCAGCCGCCGCACCCCCGCACTCCAGTCCCGCGCACCAGGTGCCCGGGACTTTTTCGTGCCCCCGAAAGGAGGCTCCGTGAACGCGATTCCGGACGGTCTCACCCAGGAGACCCTCGACAGCATCACCCAGGTTCAGAAGGCGGCCGAGGCCGGCATCTACGCCGACAGCGGCATCTACGGCTACGACCTGAGCGAGCTCGTCTCCCTCATCCCCGTCGTCACCCCGTGGCGCGACCGCGTGGCCCGCACCAAGGGCAAGCAGGGAAACCCCTTCGCCGTGTGGCGCAGCATTATGGACGTGACCAGGTCACAGCCTTCTCCGGCGCCCGGCTTCGACTTCGCCGGCAACGAGGTGCGCGTCCAGGAGCAGGACTTCCAGGCCCGCTACAAGCCCACCACGTACTCCGGCAACGTCACCCAGGACTCCTACGACCTGGCCGAGGGCTACGCCGACCCGTACGCGGTTGAGACCTTCAACGTGATGAACCAGCTGCTCATCGCGCAGGACCGGCAGGGGATCGGCGCGCAGTCCTTTCCGCTCGCCGCGACCGGCGCCCCGACGCTGACCCAGCAGTCGAGCGGCGGCACCTTCGGCGCCGTGCAGGTGTACGTGGGCGTGGCCGCGCGCACCGGCACCGGCTACTACTTCGGCAACGGCAACTCCCAGGGTGCCAGCGCGAGCACCACGTTCAGCGGCGGGGCGGCCAACAGCGTCCTCGCGAGCGTCCCCGCGGTAAGGGGGGCCGTCTGCTACGACTGGTTCTACAGCAGCAACGGGGTCGCGTGGGTGTACTACACGACCACGACCGTCAACACCGCCGTGGTCACGCACTCGATCACCTCGGCCAACGCGCTGCCGACGACCCTGCCGGACCTGTCCACCTCGTGGCAGGGCGTGCAGAACGCCGTCCCGACGTTCCTGGCCACCGGGGACAACTCCTCCGGCTACGCCAACGACTACGACGGACTGCTGGCGAACCTCTCCGGCGACTACAACGGCGTCGGCCAGTGGGTTCAGGCGGGCACGGGTACCGCGAACCCGAGCGTCTGGAACAGTCTCAACGGGGCGAGCCTGTCGCTGACCGGCGGAACGATCACCGAGATCGAGCAGTTCATCTTCATGACCATGTGGAACCAGGTCAAGGCCTCGCCGACGGCAATTATGGTGAACGCGGCCCAGGCTCAGGAGATGGCCAACCTCGTCCTCGGTTCCTCTGCTGCGACCACGTTCCTGAACACGGACCCGCAGGGCCGTATCAACGTGACCGCGGGCGGCCGGGTCGGGCAGATCATCAATGCCCCCGCGGGCGGTGTCGAGGTGCCCATCGAAGTCCACGTCAGCCTGCCTCCGGGCACTGTTGTCGGCCGCATGGACCGGGTGCCGTTCCCGCAGGCGAACATCTCCTCGGTGTTCGAGGAGCGGTGCCTGCGTGACATGGCCCAGTTCGACTACGGCATCAGCCGGGTTGCGGGCGTGAAGGGCGGAGGTCCGCGTAAGGAATTCGAAATTCGGACAAACTCGGCCTTCATGTGTAAGGCTCCGGTCGCGCAAGCCGTGCTCAGTAATGTGGCATAGCTGACGGGCGCCTTGCATATAATGGGTTCATGGACGAACCCGTTAAGACGTGCAATGCCTGCAAGGCCGCAAAGCCCCTGGACGAGTTCCACAAGTCAGCGAAGTCGCCTGACGGGAGGCAGTACCGGTGCAAAGAGTGCAGCAACGCCGCCTCCCGTCAGTACTCCAAGGACAATCCAGAGGCCAAGCGCAAGGCCATGCAGAAGTATGGTCAGACCGATAAATACAAGGGCACCCGCAAGGCTCGCCGAGAAGGACCCCGGCGTGAGCGCATCCTTGAGCAGAAGCGCGAGAGCTGGTACCGGGACCACGAGTCGAACCTAGGCAAGCTGCGCGCAAGGCAGCTTGATCCCGAGTTCCGCCGCAAGCAGCGCGAGCGGTACGAGCGGTGGCGCAAGAACGACCCGCGCGGACTCCAGCGCCTTCAGATGAAGAACCTCTACGGCCTCGACCTTGCGCAGTGGGACCGGATGGTCATCCGGCAGCTCGGCCGCTGCGCAGTCTGCGAGCAGCCGTGCCGGGATCTGCATGTCGACCACGATCACGAGACAGGCAAGATCCGCGCACTTCTCTGCCACAAGTGCAACCGGGGCATCGGCCTGTTCAACGACGACCCGGAGCGGCTCCGCGCCGCCGCCCGGTACGTCACCAAGCATCGCAGGCGCACCCGGAGTGACATCATCGTGACGCCCGGCCGGGCGGAAGTCACCCTGTTCTAACCGCCGCGACGACGCGGCCTGACCAGACAAAAACCGGAAGGCCCGGGGAGACTGCTCTACTCCCCGGGCCTTCCGCATTCCCAAAAGGAGCGCGCACGCATGCGCCTTTACCCGAAGGGCGCCCCCCAGGCGGTCATCGACCACCCGGTATGGGGCCACCATGAAGCCATCAAGGGAGACGGCGAGGATGCCGGCGGCTTCGAGCTCCCCGACGAGCTGTCCGACGAGCTCCACTCGTTTCACTACCGCGGGAAGCCGATCTGGGAAACCGAGGACGAGAGAGCGGAGCGGAGGCAGCGGGAGGGCCTGGCCCACCGCCGCGACCCCGCCGCCCTCTACGAGACCGTCTCGGACATGGCCGACCTGACCAGGGCTCTCGCCGCGGTGCAGCTCGGCCAGTCCGGCCCGGCCCCCGCAGACCCGCAGGACGAGATCGCCGCGCTGAAGCGGAGGCTCGCCGAGCTCGAGGGCAGCCCCCTGAAGGACGAGCCTGCGGTCAAGCCGGAGCAGGAAGCCAAGCCGGACCCGAAGGCCGAGCCCAAGGCCCCCGCGAAGCGAGGACCCGCGTCCGCGAAGGACACTCCCGCCGCCTAACCGCCCCCTCTTTCCCTGCTTCTCCCCCGCCCCCGAGAGCGTCCGCTCCGGGGCTTTTTCACGCCCGGAGGTAGACCATGCCCTCAGTACTCGTAGCAGGAGGCCCCAACGGCCCGCTGGCCGTTGAGTCTGCCCTCAGCCCGGCGGTGTTCAACGCCCCCTTCACCGCCGACGGCCTCATCACCGCCCTCGGCGGGGTCAGCACCCAGTCGCTGGCCGCGGGGTACCTCGGCCAGTCGGTCAACCCTGACGCCCTGTCCGCGACCGCCGTGGTCCTGACGACCGCCTACGGGTACCTGACCAGGGTCTCCGTCCCCGTCTCGGGCCTGTCCACTTACCTGGACGTCGTGCTCACCACCGGCAACACGGTGACGAACGCGGTGTGGGCGCTCTACACGGGAACGGCCTCGAACCCGGTTGCCTACACGGCGGAGTCTCACACCGCGGTCAGCGGCACGGCGAACCTCTACAGCGTCCCGTGGGCAACCCCGGTGAACCTGACGGCGGGCACCTACTACGTCTACCAGTGCGTCACGGGGACGACGCCGAGCATGCCGGGCGTGACCGCGACCAGCACCGGCAGCATCGGGGCGACGGTCCTCAACCCGAACTGCTCGCTGTCCGGCGGGACGCTGAACTCGGCGCTGCTCGCCTCGGGGGCGCCGACGTCGGTTACCGGGACGACCCAGCTCGCGTTCGGCACCGGGTGGGCGCTCGCGGCGAGCAAGCTGTGGTACGGCATCCGCTGACCGCTGCGCAGCGGTGCTCTGCGAGCCCTGCTCGGCGAAGTGGCTGAGCTGCCTGGACCTGCGGCCCCCGCCCCCGCCTGTCCGGCTGATGACTATTGGCCGGGACCTGCCGGGCGACATTGAGGCCGCCCGGCAGCGGCGGTTCAGCCAGTGGGCGGAAGTGGTCCGCGAGTACATGGCGCAGCTCGAGCGCGACTGCGCGACAGGGAAGCACGCGGGCCCGGTGTCTAGCGAAGGCAGCGGCTGGCAGGGGTGACGTTCGCTCGTCACGCGACCTCCAGGATGAACCCGTTCGCGGCGGGTATCCGGCGCAGGGTCCCGCCCGGGTTGCGCAACTCCGTGTCCGAGACGAAGGCGCTCCCGCCGAGCCTGCGCACGAGCAGCCCGGCGACCATGCCGGCGTCCCGCTTCTCCCGCCAGAGGTCGGCCTGCAGTGCCGTCACCTCCTGAACCCATTCCAGCAGGGGATGGGTTTCGAGGTGCGTCCGGACGACATCCTCGACCGCTGCGAAGTGCTTCGCCAGGGCGTCCCTGACTGCCTCGTCGATGGTTGCCCCGGCCCCGCACGGCGGCAGCGGGTCCTCGTACTGCCACAGGCACTTCGAGAGCGGGCAGCAGGAGACGACCCGGGTACCGGGCGGCCACTCGCGGCTCGCAAGTTCCTCGTTCACCCGCCCCATGATGGCGCAAGCCGGGACGGGGCGGGCCGCATGGCACTGGGCACGCCGTATGTGACACCGGGTGTCGTAACCCAAGCACCAAGTGGAGTGAGCTGGGGCCTCGTGCCCGATCCGGACGCGGACGAGGCCTCCCAGCAGGCGGCCCTCACGGCGCTGTGCTGGCGCGCGACCTCAAGGGTTGACAGCTACTGCTTCCAGCCCCTGCGCGCGACCGCTGACACCGAGTACCTGAACGGCCCGGGAGTGCCGCGGTGCAACGTGGACCCGCACACGGGCGCCGGGGTGCTGAACGTGAAGCGCTGGCCGGTCACGGAAGTGCTCGCGATCCAGGTCTCGCCGAGCCGCTCCTTCCCCCGCGCCTGGAGTCCGGTCCCGGCCGGCATGTGGGACATCCGCCACCCGCTGCTGTTCTCCGGCGACGCGGCCTCGGCAACGGCTCCGGACGGCGGCTGGACGATCGACGTGGCTCCCGGCTACATCGGCTGCAGCCCCTGGGGTCGCACGCCGACAGGCGGCTTCACGGGCGGCGGAGGGCGCGGCGGGCAGCGGGTGCAGGTCTGCTACGTCAACGGCTGGCCGCACACGTCCCTTGTCGCGGGCGCGAGTAAGGGCGACACGGTCCTGAGCGTCGACGACGTGACCGGCTGGCCGCTTGCCTCCGGGTTCGCCTACGACGGCTCGGGAACCGAGCCCGTGACCGCGGAGTCGGCGTCGGCGACGTCGCCCATGATCCTGCCGGACGGCGCGGGGACGGCGGACGCCGGGCCCGGCACCATCACCCTCACCCAGCCGCTGGCGTTCGATCACCAGCAGGGGACGCTGATCTCCACGCTCCCGGCGACCGTCATCGAGGCGGCCATCTACGCGGCGTGCGCGCAGGCACTGGACTCGGGGATCGAGGCGGTAGCCGTGCAGGACCTGTCAGGTCAGCGGGTGTCGTCAGAGCAGGCGTCGCAGGACATCGTGGCCGAGTACAAGAAGCTCCTGGACCCGTTTCGCAGGGTCATGTGAGCGGCTGATGCTGGACTCGATGCAACGCTACACGCAGGGCCTTTTGTCCGGTTTGCCGCTGCCGGGGAGCCTTGCCCCCCTGACCGCGTGGATCACCCCGCCGGTCGTGGAGAAGATCTCCTCCCCGCGCGCCTACGTGTGGGGCGGCCACCTCAAGGCCGCCCGGCAGACCGCTCCCCGCGGTGCCGGGTTCATGAAGTTCACCTGGAGCATGGACGTCTACGTCGCCTACATGTCGACCCCGGACAAGGCCATGCAGGACGAGCCGTTCCCGAAGATCACGGACGCGATCCTCTGGCGCTTCATGACCACGACCATGCCGCTGTTCGTTGACGCGGACGGCAACCCGATGGGGCCGAACGCGGTCAACGACAGCGACACGCAGGTCGTGAAGATCGGCGAGTCCTTCACCAGCGACTACCCGCCCGAGCGGACGGTGTCCGGCCCCCGGATGCTCTGGTTTGTCCAGCGAATCAGCGTCGATTTGGACGAGGTGGTGCAGGCGTGACGATGACCATGACGGTGTCCGGTGCGGACCGGAGCCTGAAGTTCGACTTCCCCGCGGCCGCAGGCGCGTGGGCTGAGTCCGTTGCCCCGGTCGCGACCGACATCATGAAGGCCCGCGCGCCGTTCCGCACCGGAGCGCTCCGCCAGGGCATCAGCTCCCGCGTGGAGTCGGCACCTGGTTCGGTGTCCGTCGTGATCTACGGAACAGCCTCCTACCTCCCGTTCGTGCTCGGCGGGACGAAGCCGCACGTGATCACGGCCAGGAACGCCCGCGCGCTGCGGTGGTTCGGCTCGGGCGGCATCGGGGTGAACTTCGCGCAACGGGTCAACCACCCCGGCACGAAGCCCAACCCGTTCCCCGAAGAGGCCATGGGATCGATCGAGCCGTTCATCATGTCCGAGTTCGCGGACGCTATGCAGGAGGCCCTCGTTGTCGACTAGCACTGTCCGGCTGCGCTATACCGGTACGCACCCGAAGACGTTCACCGACCACGGCATCGGCGAGGTCGGCGAGGGTGACGAGTTCGAGGTGCCCGCCGACGACGCCGAGCGGTTCACGCGCCGGGCGGACGTCGAATTCGCCACCCGGGGCATGAAGGCGAAGGCAGCCAAGGCGGAGGCTGAGACTGAGTGGCCTGCGGACCCGGAGGACTGACCAGGCCCAGCCCCCGGCCTGGCGCTCAGAAGATCACCTGGTGCTCGTACAGGCCGGTGCCGCCGCATGCCGGGTCGGGGTGAAGCTCGCCGTCGCAGCGCGGGTCGCAGCACTGAATCGGGTCGTCGCACTCAACCCAGACCTCGCCGTTGCAGTGAGTGCAGCGCGGGTCGCTGTCGTCACCGTCGTACGGGTCGTCATCGATGTCAGTCGTCATGGCCCCACTCGTACCAGTAGGCGTTAGCGCAGTCCTCGCCGCAGAACGGCCGGCCTTCGAAGCCCTGCATCTCGCCGCCGCGCTGACACCAGGCGCAGTGCTCGTCCTCGTCGCGTTCCGCCCTGCCGACAGCATCCCAGCACGCCTTACATGGTCCGCCGTACGGGTCCTCGGTGATACCGCCGCAGCCCTGAGGGCAGAAGTTCGGCACCTCGCCAGGGCCTTCCCAGGTCAGGGCTTCCACCCGTCCTGCCATCCCTCGCGACTCCGGTACCCGTAGGCGAGCAGGCGGATCGCCCGTGCGAGGCCGGGGATCAGCTTCGGATTCGGCCCGGCGAAGTCCGGGCGGACCACTGGCGCGCTTCCCCTGACCCAGTCGCCGAAGTCGGACTGCTCGGCCGCGAGCCGCCAGGTGGCACCTTCGTAAGCGCCCAGCACGGCCAGCAGTGACTCGGCCCGCGCGATCTCAGTCCGCGGGTCGTCGATGAAGACGCCTGCCGCCCGGCCCGCTCTCCAGAGGTCCGCCTCCGCCTGCGCTCTCAGCCACGCGGCTATCTCGTCATCCACCCCGCCATTGTCCCGCGCATGGCGCCGCTCCTTGTGACCACCAAGTTAGGAGGGGCGGCATGCCGTACCCGACCATAGTCGAGCGCTCAGGGTCAGAGTCTGCCACGGGCTTCGCGGTCGAGCCCTCTTTCGGCCAGGCCACGGCCGCAACCACCTTCCTCCCGATGATGTCGAACGGGATGGAGTACGACCCCGGCTGGTTCTCTCCGGCGCTGATGATGAACATCCGCGACAAGCAGGTGTTCAACCTCCAGGGCGAGGCCAAGAACATCGGCTCGGTCGAAGGGCCGCTGTTCCCCTCCAACGCCATCCCGCTGCTGGTCGCCGCGATCGGCACTGACGCCGTAACAGGGTCCGGGCCTTACGTTCACACCCTCAGCCAGGCCAACGCGCTCGCCTCGCTGACCGTCGAGAAGAACATCGGCGGCTACCAGAGCCTGCAGTTCGCCGGCTGCCGGGTCGGCAAGCTCAGCGTCAAGGCTCCCACCGGGAACGAGCCGGTGACCATCACCGCGGACCTGTCGGGCCAGTCGGTGGCGATCCTTGCCTCGCCGACCTCGGTCAGCATCACGAACGAGCTCCCCTGGGTGTTCTCCGAGGCTGCGTTCACCCTGGGCGGCGGTGCCCGCGCGGACGTCACCAACGTGACGCTCGACATCGACAACGAGCTCAAGGAAACCTACAGCTACTCCGGCAACCACGGGCCGTCATTCATCACGCCAGTGACACTGCACGTCAGCGGCACCGTGGACGTGGTGTGGTCCAGCCTGAACGCCTCCACCTACGGTGACTTCAGCACGATGCTGAACCAGGCCGAGGGCGCCCTGTCGCTCTCGTTCACCCACCCCGGCGGGAGCGGCTACTCGGCCGCCTTCAGCCTCCCGCAGGTCGTTTTGTCGAAATACGGAAACGACCTCAAGCAGGCCGATGTCGTGATGTCCAGCTTCACGTTCGAGGCCTCGCGGCCGCTTACCGGCGGCAGCCAGTACACGATCCAGGCGGTCGTGACGAACGGTGTCGCAAGTGCCTACACCGGCTGAGCCTCCCGCGCCCCTGTGCCCTGGCTCACCCTGCACGTCCTCAATTCCCTCGCCCTGGCAGGGGTCTCCGCCTGCCTCCTGATCTCCATGAAGGGTTCGCGAATGCCCGGTTTCCTGTCCGCCTCCGGCTACGACGGCACGGAAAAGGTTGACCTTGCCCCCGGCTACTTCGCCGAGGTCAAGCGGTGCCTGTCGGAAGAGGAAGCGGGCTTCGCGGAGTCCGCGATGCTGGGCAAGGTCCGCGCTGAGATGACCGCGAACCGCCAGTACGCCGACCTTGACACGCGGGCCGGGCGGGTTGAGCTCGTCGTGCAGTCGCTCGTCTCGTGGAACCTCGTGGAGGAGGACGGCGTCACCTCGTGGCCGCTCGACTCCGGCATCGTCACCACGCCGAAGCCCGGCGTCAACCCGTGGCCGCCCGGCTGCCCCCGCCGCAAGTCGGTCGCCCGCATTCCCTCGCCGCTGTTCGACATGCTGTGGGCGAAGTGCAACGAGCTCAACGGGCCCCGCACGTCCGATGAGGCGGCCCGGTTTCCTGACGAGACTGAGCGGGGCGATCCGGATGGGGACGGAGGGACCGCCTGAGCTGCAGGAGTTCCTGACTGACCGGGAGTTCTTCCGGGAGCTGGGCTGGACGCCGGAGTACCGCAAGTCCCGGCCGCGAAAGCAGGTCGAGGACTACGCGCTGATGATCTCGATGATCAGGCGCGAGGAGCAGGCCAGGGCAAACCGCCGCCGTTAGCCGGACGGGGGCGGTCCCGTGGCAGGCTTCGAGGGCTTCACCGTCATGGCCATCATCGAGGCCCGCGACGCCGCCAGCGAGATCTTCGAAAAATGCGGCGTCACGATGGAGAAGTTCGGCGAGCAGGCCGGGGAAACCGCTGACGTCATCAGGGGCGCGAGCGAGGAGATCGACGAGTCCCTCCTGCAGACCGCCTCCGGGGCCGACGCCCTTGAACTGGCCACCGCGAAGGTCGCCGCGGCGCAGGAGCAGGCCACTGCCGCCGCCTCCGCCCTGGCGGACGCCGAGCAGCGGCTGATCACGGTCACGTCCCAGGGCGTGGCGACCGAGGAGCAGCAGGCCACTGCCGCCGCCGCCCTCGCCGACGCGCAGGGCCGGGCCGCGGAAGCCGAGTCGGTGGCGACGGAGGCTGCCTCGGCGCAGGCCGCCGCACTGGCCGCCCTCGCCGCGGAGACGACGGAGGGTTCCGCGGCCGCCGGGCTGTACGCCGACGCGCAGGGAGCCCTCCGCAACGCGCAGGGTGAGACCGTCTCCTCCGCCGAGGCGCAGGAGATCGCGATCGCGGCGGTCACCGAGGCCGAGGGAACGGGAAGCGCCGCGGCGACCGCCCTGGCTGAGGCGAACGAGCGGCTCGCCGTCGCGCAGAAGGCCTCCGCTGACGCGGCAACGGAGGCGTCGGCCGCGCAGGCGAGGCAGGACGCCCTCGTCTCCTCGAACGACGTGGCCACGGCCGGGCAGGACCTGGCCAAGGCCGACAAGGCCGCCCAGTCCGCCTCCGCCGGCCTGACGGCCGCCCAGTCTAACCAGGCGGCCGTCCAGAAGACCCTCGCCGCCAGCACTGACGAGGCGAAGGCTGCCGCCGAGGCTGAGGCCGCCGCCCAGAAGCAGGCCGCCGCCGACGCGGAGTCCTCCGCCGCCCTGCTGTCCAAGGTGGGAAAGATCGCCGGGATCACCGCCCTGGCCATGGGCGTGGCCGGCGGCCTGATGATCAAGGCCGCGGGCGACTTCCAGAACAGCACCCAGCACCTGGCCACGGACGCCGGGGAGTCCGCGAAGAACCTCAGCATGGTCCGGGCCGGGATCCTGAACATCTCAACGTCGACCGGCACCGCGGCGTCCTCCATCACCGACGCCATGTACCACATCGAGTCCGGCGGGTTCCACGCCCAGACCGCGCTCGACATGGCGAAGGTCGCGGCGGAGGGCGCGAAGGTCGGCGGCGCCGACCTTGACACGGTCAGCAAGACGCTGGTCGGGACGATGAACGCCTACTACGGCAGCACCACCAACGCGTCCAATGCGACCCAGCGGTCGACGTCGATGATGGAAGAAATGATCGCCACCGTCGGCAGCGGCGACATGCGGATGCAGGACCTCGCCTCGTCCCTGTCATCGGTGGCCCCGCTCGCGGCGGCGTCGGGAATCTCGTTTGCCCAGGTGGGCGGCGCGATCGCCACCATGACGGCCCAGGGCATGACGGCGCAGCGGTCAACGCAGAACCTGAACAACGTCATCCGCAACATCGTCAAGCCGTCTGCCGTCGCCAGCAATGAGATGCGGGCGCTCGGGCTGAATGCCAACCAGGTGTCGCTGAGTGTCGGCAAGCAGGGGCTTACCGGCACCCTGAACGAGTACACGCAGGCGATCCTGAAGAACAGCTCCGGCGGCATGGTGACGCTCGGCTACATGAAGCAGATGTCGCCGGCCGCGCAGTCGCTGGCCCAGGGCATCCTCGCCGGGACCATCAGCACGGGCGACCTGACGACCGCGGTGAAGGGCCTGAACCCCGAGCAGGCTGCGCTGATCGCGAAGTTCAAGACCGCCGCCACGTCGGCAACCGGGCTGAAGCAGACGTACGCCGGCGCCATGGCGGCCCTGACCGGCGGCGCGACCGGCCTCAACGTCGCGCTGATGCTCACCGGGAAGAACAGCAAGACGTTCGCCGCCGATGCCGCGAACATCGCCAAGCAGGGCAAGGGCGCCGCGACCCTCACCAACTCCTGGGCGGCCATCCAGGGGACTTTCAACCAGAAGATCGCCGTCGCCAAGACCGCGGTCGAGAACACCGGCATCGCTATCGGGTCCGCTCTGCTGCCTGCCGCTACCGCGCTTATCTCCGCGGTCGGGAAGGTCGTCGTCCCCGTCGCGGAGTGGACGGCCAGGCACAAGAGCCTGACGGAAATCCTGTTCGTCGGCGTCACCGCGATCGCCGCGACCGTCGCCGTCCTTGCCCTGACCGCCAAGGTCATCAAGACCGTCACCGGGGCGGTTAACGAGGTCAAGGGCGCTTACAACGGCGCGATCGCCATCATGCGCAAGCTCGGGATCATCTCCAAGCAGACCGCCGATACCCAGGCGAAGTCCGCGCAGGATGCCGCCTCGGCCCAGGAAACCGCCGCGACCGAGTCCGCCGGGGTGCAGGAGGAAACGGCAGGGGAAGCCGCCGCGGCAGGGGAGGCGGCGGCCGGGGAAGCTGCGGCCGCACAGGAAGAAGCCGCCGCCTCGTCGTCTGCCGGGTGGATCGCCGCTGCCGCCTCAACGGTCGCCGGGTGGGCCGTGACCGGGGTGAAGATGATCGCCCAGGCGGCCGTCTGGGTGGCTCAGAACACGGCCAAGGTCGCGGTCGTCGTCGCGGAGAACATCGCCGGGGCTGCTGTTACCGCGGCGGCGTGGGTCGCCGCGAACGCGGTCATGCTCCTCGGGATCGGCCTGGTCATCGCCGCCGTCGTGGTGGCCGTGGTCGAGATCGTCAAGCACTGGAACGCGATCGTGGGCGGGGTCAAGGACGCCTGGAACGCGGTCTACGACTTCATTTCGAAAATAATCTCGGATATCATCTCGTTCGTTAAGTCCCACTGGACGCTGATCGTCGGAATCATCACCGGGCCGCTCGGGCTCGCGGTCATCGAGATCGTGAAGCACTGGGACCAGATCAAGTCGTTCATCTCGGCGGCCGTCAACGACGTGATCAACTTCGTGAAGCAGCACTGGCGGCTGATTATCTCCATCCTCGGCGGCCCCCTCGGGCTCGCGGTCGCGCTGGTGACGAAGTACTGGGGCGACATCAAGCACTGGTTCACCGAGGGCGTCAGCACGGTGCTGAGCATCCTCCGCGGCCTTGCGCACGACGTCGTCTCGGTCGGCGAGGACGTCGTCCGCGGGATCTGGTCGGGCATCTCCGGCATGGGCGGCTGGCTGTGGGGCCAGGTCAAGAGCTTCGCGTCCACCACCCTGCACTCCTTCGAGTCCGCCCTCGGCATCGGCAGCCCGTCCAAGTACACGACGGTCCACGGGCAGATGCTCGGCCTCGGGCTCGCCAACGGGATCCTGTCGAGTATCCCGAAGGTGGCGGCGGCGTCACGCCAGCTGACCTCCGCCGCGCTCGGTGCCACCTCGGGACTGTCGGCGAGGGGCGCGGGCATCGGCTCCTCAGGCGCCCTGTCCGCTATCGGGTCGG
>Ga0316215_1000025_pt1 | contig 27347 bp, 15 predicted proteins | sample NRE5metagenome_FD_207796 | JGI IMG/M metagenome (GOLD analysis project Ga0316215, IMG submission 207796) | Spruce roots microbial communities from Maridalen valley, Oslo, Norway - NRE5 | ecosystem: Host-associated > Plants > Roots > Unclassified | place: Norway: Oslo | collected 2017-09-15
AACAGCAGACAATTGCCTTTTATATAATATAATGAATCTTTTTACCGCACACCTTTAATGGCCTAGGTAGTATACTATAAATGACTACTAGGGACTATTGAAATAAGACTTTGAATACAACCTCTTTGGAACCTCCTTCTTATGGGTTTTAACTTTGGACCTTATACTATACTTTAGTTACTCATTAAATACACAACTTTCCTTGAAAGACAGAACATACGAGGGGGATACAGGTTGCGATCAACAGACATTAGCAAGAAAGCGAGCGAGGATTTAGAAGTCACAAGCTTTAACTACAGGGACGCATATAAGTGTTGATCATTGATGCTTAGCTTTCTTTATACTTATTTATATCACTCTCCTTGAGCGAGGGCTAATATAAGCCCCATACTATTCATATTCTATATAAAGGTCGAATTTTGATTTCACATGATGCATTAGTCACCTTCCTTATTTTATCCGGATCTGAATCGGCTTCTTTTCTTTTTTCCTCCCCTTGACTTCTGTGATTGGTCCGAATCCTTGTTCTGCCTGCGGATCCCCTTTTGTATTTGACTCTGTTCGCTTTGGTTTCCCTGCTTGCCGCATTCGGTTTACCTGCCGCGTCTGGTTTCTATTCTGTGCCTTTACCTTCTTGCTTTATTGCTGCCAGGCTTCTTGGATTCTTCACCATCCCTTGGCGATTTATCGTTTCCAGATTAGGATTCACCGCTGCTAGCTGATAGTTAGTTGGTTCCTCGACTCCTGGGCTCTTTTATTATAAGTATTAACATACTTATTACCTATGCTCCTATTCTGGGCCATAGCCTTTAATCGCTGTTTATTGGTCGGAAACTCTCTGGCTGGAAGTCCTTTTCTTCGAAGCCTGAGATAGCAATTTGAGTTACATTAAGTGACTCACCCGTTTCCCCTCCACCAGAAAGTTGGGTCACACATTGACAAAAAGTGACATGAAAGTGAAGAAGAAAGGAAAGACATTTTATGGCGTTCCAACCTATTGCTTGCTGGAACGAAGCTTGCCAGCTATTGATTGCTGGGTTTTAAAGGAGAGAATAGAATAGATGCACTTGATAATCTTGCCTTTCCTGGATTGCGCGCAAAAGAATTGGCGTGTAGGCTGGCTAACTGCAATGGGTTGGTTTTGAGGCTCGCTCCTATTTAGATATTCTTTCACGCTACCGCCACTAAGAATAACTGAGTTTTTCGCTACCGTAATACCTGACAGAAGGTCATTGATATATAGATAGTAACTCATAGTGATAGTAGGTCTCCAGGTAAGGTCTCCACCAGGTTTTAAAAGCTAATTTGTTTGGATGGCTTGGGAGTTGTTCAATTAAAAAGAGAGCTAATTAGTCTGTTGGATCAACTATCAACTATTATAAAAGTAATGATTGATATTGGCTTACCGGCCTATGCCACTTCCTGGGAATGAGGACTGGCTCTCGCCCTTACTATAATACTGTTTATGGGTGGACTCATCCTGCCCCACCGTCGGGGTTAAACTCTGTGGGCTCTGCCCGTTCGGGATTCAATCAGTTGGCATCGTGCGTTGGACTGCCCTACTGCTATAATAAGACTGGAAAGAAATAAAACTAAGTCTGCTTTTTGTTTTTTCATCCCATTTCTGAAACTCCTTACTAGTATATTGGTGGGCAGAGGACTAATCATCCTGCTCCTCAAATCAATAAATAAAGCCCGCTTCGCCCCGCCCCCGGAACATGCCTGTCTGTCCCTTTCTATTCCATCCGTCCGTCCGAAGGACCATCCCTCGCATAAGATCACTGGCCATCGATCAAATCAATCAAGGCAGTTAGGTATCTAATTCTCTATGCTAAGCTACTCAAATGGTGAATAAAAGTAAGTAAGCATTGTAATTGCATCCAGTCAAAGTAGGAACGCCATCGTGTTCCGTATAGGTAGGGTATGGTAAACACTCCCTCGGTGTGGCTGAACGGTCGGATATGATTGAACGGGGACATCTCTTCTCTCATCTGGCGGATATATACTATCTCGGGTATGTGGTGAAGTGGTACCTACAAAGTGGGCCGCCTATCCTAAAAAAGCTGTCTGTCCAAATTCCCCAATAGTATCTGGCTGGCCGGGTGAAGCTAGTTTGTCCCCCCCCGAGAATATAAATAATGGTACCCCGCATTCCTGGCTGAAGGAAGAGGTTGGGGCACATTAATTCCTAACAAGAAGGTAAGTTGTTGTAAATATTGTTGAAGCAGGTAGGTAGGTTGTGTGGGTAACACTTCAGTAAAGGTAAAGGACAGGGATAAGTTTAATAACCATGCCTAGCCTTCCCTCGTCTTCCTTCCTGGCTTTATCAATGGATTTGGTAAGGGGCATCATTAATATCCTAGGGTTATAAGGGAGTAAGAAAGTCTGGGTAAGGTTGATCCCGTCCCTACAATAGAAGGTGGTAATGTTAGTAGCCATGAACGATTCATTAATCAAGTGGTGGTACTGGGTATAACAGGTGGCTGGTAGCACTAAAATGAAAGGGAAGGTGGTTATCCATATCCTGGAATGAATGTTGGTTGTCTTCATGAATTTATCGTATTCTGGCTGGTGGTAGCCAGGTTAAATACAGTACCCTCGAAAAAATTACTAGTACCTGCTTTTACAAAGCATTCCTGACTTCAGCAAGTGTATTTTGGTAAGGGCAGCACTCCCAGATTGAGTTAAGGGAGTAAATAAAGGTAAGGTAAGTAAGCTTATAAAGTAAATACAACTGTTAAAAGTGCCTACCCAAGTCTTCTTTCCAATATCCCTCCTTAGCTAGCCGTTCAATCGGCATTATTCGAGTAGGTTAAACCAGTGCCTCCAATCAGCAGGGCGGTGGGTGTGATTAAGGAAGCCCTGTAACTTTCCTTCCCTGCCTGCCAGGGTTGTAAAAAGTAAGTGAAAAAGTTAGTAAAGAAGGCCAACTAAGAAGGTCTATAAAGCCCGCCTGACCCGAAATGCAATATATAAAGAATCCCCGCGCGATCGAAACCAGTTTGGCTTCATGATAAGGAAAATGCAATGAAAAGTATAGTAAATAAGATCTCTGAATCCAATAAATGGTCCAATAAGAGGGAAAGGTTCTGTGAGCATTAAACTTATTAGTAGATTAAAGGGTAGGGTATGTCCGTGCTCCCTGAAATGGCCGGGTTCAAACTGTAAGGATACGGACAGGTGCGTTTATCGTCCATAAACTCATATATAAGGACGTCGTCTTGGAGGCTCTTTGAAGTCGTTTCTCAAACCGGGGGATACGTAGGAAGTAATGCTGCGTATTTCCTGTCCTTTCAACCCCGAATCTTCTTTCCTTTATCTGTCCTATAGAGACTTAGCTTCTCAGTACTTATTTTATCTATCTTTGGTCTCGCCTGCTTGCGCATCATCCTCTCCCAATTGATACGTGTTTGTACTATGATATGATTATATACTTTTAAACAAACTGGTTTTAATAGATAGGTCTTATCCTTACCGAATATGACATAGATAAAAAGTGAGCGAGCCCCCTCAGCGAGCGAGTTCCTTCTGTCCAAGGTCTGTCCTTTCCATATATGACCCACTGGTTGGAAATAGCGTGTAGAAGGCTGGTTGGATAATCTTCCTCCACCAGAGATAGAATTCTTGCTTGGCCTTACCTTTTTCACCGATAGCTCGGATAGCTCGCTCTTATTCTTTCTAAAAGAAAAAAAGTGGCATACACCCTCTATTTTCTTTTCGGGTCGGGTCAGGATAGGATAAACTCAGTCTACATCAAGTATCACAGACAGCACAACATCACCTAGTACCCACCCTGAAGAACGAGACCTGTTAAACCTAGACCCTTTGAATAAATGGAGGTACGGCTATAGACCCAGGATCATCGGATGAAACTACTTTTTACCTTTACTTAATTATTACTTAGAACCTATTGCTTTAGCCAGGAATCGGGGATAAAGCAAGCAAGCAAGCACTTTTCTATTTACCCTTAAGTATTTATTGGGTGGGGGGGGCCTTGCCTTTCATTTTATTGCTACCAAAGCGTATTACCTTTTGGTACCGCTGAGGAGCGAGGATACATTAAGTATCTCGCCCGACCCAAGAAGGATGAGGAGCCTTGCCGATACGATGATTCAATCTGAACTGCTTAGACCTACCTGCCTTAATGCCTGCTACTAGACCTGCTGTTAGCTCTAGACCACTTAATTAAGGAATCACTTAGTTATTGAGTAGGGACTGTAACCTCTCTCTTATCAGTACCGGATTAAACAACCTCACCTCCCTAAAAGATGGATGCGTAGCGAAGGTAAGGCTACACGTATTGAAAGCTAGGAGTCACTAATGTCTTATACAGGCTAGGCGTAGCATCTTGAAAGCTAGGAACGAAGGAAGTATTGAAAGCCAGTAAGGGGGCTGCTATCAACATAGAATGAGATGTTCGAGAAGCAATTCGATTTGGAATTAGATCAAAGTTATAAAGTGAGTAGTCAGACAGATGCGATTGTTAGAGATTCAAGATTCCCGGTTGGACCGATTCAAGCGATTGAAAGAGGAAAGACCGATTGATAGAGGTTGGACGGATAACCCTGTTACCAGATGAGCTGCTTTGCTAGACTTGTCTAAAGTTGAATTCACTCCCTAGCCTTGAAAACGATTATGCTTTCGTAATTAGTTCCAGCTTAGCTTCGTCATGCCCACCGGAAGGAACGCCTTCACTCACGCCAACAACAACAACAACCTCTGCTTAAGCAGCCTACCTTGAACCAGCGAAAGTGAAAATCACATTTCTTTGCCTGAGAGAGAAGAGCGTCAGCCCGCACGGTCCCTGTGAGCAGCGGATTGCTTCCGCGTTGAGCCCTTGGCACTGACCTTTGAGACATCGTTCCCGTAGCACCTTATACCTGACCTTGGAATGTCACTCTGCCTCACAAAGATCGTCTCTCTGGCACTTCCGCTTCCGGGGTTGGGTCAAAGCTATCGGTCGATCTCGTGGCGAGCCTTCCCCACCTACCTTACCTGGACCACCGTTAGCCCACCAACTTCCTTTGCAACCTGAACGCCCAACAACTTCCACTTCCACTGGGACTTGACCACCAACAGGCACTGGCTCACCTCACTACGCTCCGAAAGCTTCACCGTACTTTTCAGTTCAGCACGCCACTACTAGTTATTAAACCCCTTTGGGCATGGTCGGGGTACCTTTATCTCTCGTTATCAATTGAATCAGTCAAGAATACAATCAAGCGTTTATCGCCTTTGATCGCTCCCGGCTCGCTTTCGGGGCGAGCCTGCACTCTCGCTTCTCACTCGCCTACGAAAGAAAGCAAAAATACTAGACTCGACTTTTACACCTGCGCTTCCTCACCTGCCTCTCCACTCGTGCCTACTTTCACCAACCGTCCCCTACTCCATCCCTCTGCTTGGCTCTAGCCTTGTCCGGACCTCCACCTCTCTGAGTTCTCGCCCCCTGAGTTGCGTTCTTTGTCTCGTCCATCTGAGGCCGACGGCTAGGAAAGCATACCCTGATTGGATCGACCGAGTTCATCAGTTTCCAAAGGGGTATAAGGTGCCTGAGTTTGTTCTCTTTTCCGGTGAGGAGAAGAAGTCGACTATTGAGCATATAGCTCGGTTCTCGGTCCAGTGCGGGGAAGCTAGGTCCAAGGACTACCTCAAGTTGAGGCTCTTTGCCAACTCTCTGACTAAATCGGCCTTCCCCTGGTATATGAACATCCCTCCAAACTCTATTAACAGTTGGTACGATCTGGAAAGCAAGTTCCATGAGCAATTCTATAGGACAGACCCAGACATTCAAGTTGCCAATTTGGCAAGATTGACTCAGCTCCAACGGTCGAATCGCGAGGTTTAGGAAGCTTTACCCAGACTAAGGGGTACGTGACTCTTACGCACTACGGGTTAGTGACTCGTTAACACTCCCCGTTCCGTGGGCTCAAGAACTCGATGCTGATGAAACTCCTGCTTTTAGCGACTCGGTTCCTATTACAGACAGGTGGCAGCTTCCCATGCAAAGCTTAATCGTTAAGTTTTGTCAATAACCGTTTTTACGCCTGGGTGGAAAGTCTAGAGCCGCTTTAGGTGGTAACCATACGGGCACCGCCTCTTGACCTCTCGTGTAAAGTATATTAAACTCGTTTTACCCCACTCTCGCTTCTACGCTCCTAACGCCTAGTTGTGTAAGCCAACAAGTGAGTTTTGCTTACGTGACACAAGACAGATTGAAAGCAAAGGTAAAGCCGTCCAGTGATCAAGTAAAGGTTACGAAGTGATTAAATTGAACGTACGAGCGAAACGAAATACTTGTTTATATCAATATAGATATAAATGGAGCGAGAATCGGGAGTTGATATTGAGAAACGGAAGAAAGGCCGTGGATCCCTGATAGCCTAGTTGCTTCGAGCCTAACCCCTTGCTTGCAACAGAAACAATACCCGGAGAAAAGTTTCTACGCCTGTAAAGCCATTGCCCCTACGCCAAGCCCCGAAATAAAGAAGGAGGTTAGCCATCACGGGGAAGTGCAGTAAGTTATCTAGGATATGATAGATAAAAATGGAAGGAGCGACCCTTGGACCTATAACCTTACCTTTTTGGGGCTCACTCCTATATGAATCCTTCGAATCAGAATTTGAACCATCCGCTCCTGAAACATCCCCAACCGAAGTAGACGACTCTGTACCCGCATCTGCTTAAGGAGGTGAAACTACCCGCTCGGAATCAGGTAAAAGAACCCCCGATCCAAACCAGATGGACGGAACACCCATGAGATGTAGGCGAAACTCCGAATCCGACAGATGGCACCTTATCTTACTTAGATGTCACCCGATCAGCGGTGGGCACAGGCAGAGTAACCATCCGGCTAAGCATCACATCATCCTTCTCTTCTTTTTCATCTTTCACACATAGGATCAAGGGGGGATTATGCCCAGGTGGCCTCGGCGTCAAACCTTTCAATTCTTATTACGCTTGTGCGCCTTGCTGCTACTTTGCTTTCCGGGGGAAAGGGCGACGCTTACGCATTAGTCAATGGAGAGTGACTCAGTGGCTGTTGACAATAACATCACCACTAGCAGCTCCATCGTTTAGTTAGGGGGTCCTGTAGCTTATCTTTCTGGTGGCTAGGCATGATTCGTATCCTGCGGCAGTTCATACTGTACCCGCTAGGTTCGAGCTGTTTTCGGGTGGCTTTACGGTTCGTCCGGCTAGAGCTTGGTCTGATGCGGATATTCGAGAGCCCGTAGCAACCCTTTCATTTAGATAATCACCATAAGCGGGAAAGGTAGTATCAGAAGTAGCGGCTAATGCAAACAAAACGCTCTGGATTGGCTCGTGTTACGCTTTTGATTGCTTGGACGGTGGGCATTATGCTTTCAATGGAACGTATCCAGTTAGTCTTGCGTTTTTGACTGTGTAGGTACGTTCGGTTATGGTCCCGATTCCACTTCGCGTCATTAATTCTAAAGTACAATCATAAAGCAAGTGCTACGCCGGCTAGACACCAATCATGGAAGAGCTTTCCCGTATACCCATAAGCAACACTCTATACCAGCCCAAGTTCCGAGACTGTAGCTCAACTCCCATCTGTACGGAGCTGAACCAATCAATCCAATGCACAATATTCAATAGGACTATAAATAAAACTCAAAACACTTTTTATAGAACTAAAGCGTAACGCCTATCGGACGGATCAACATGAAAAGCTGCAATGTAAGTCAATCAGTCATTAGCTAACCCCATGGCCCCGACAATCACGACGCGACGGAACTTACTTATGACTTACCTAAAGATGCCCTATTTTGAACAAGTAAAAAGGGAGTAAATAGCCAGATCATTGAAAACGTACCAAACTATCTTTAGGCAAACCTTACCTGACCGGGATATCTTTGCTCCCATATACATACCACTAGGTTTTTATCCCATCCCACGATGTGACCTCCGGGCTTAGCTCGATCTATAGAAGAATCACTTCAATAACCTACACTTATCACTTATATATCGCTCAGGGCTGCGGGATGAACCTATACCACCTAGGGAATTCGTTGGAGAAGAAGCAGCACGCACGAGCAATACCGTATACGTGGTTATCAACAATTTGAACCTCCGAAAACCTCCCCTCATATCGAGGAGCCTAGTAATAGGAAAGAATATGACTCCGAGGATTGGGGGCGAACTGTAATGTAATAGGGGAACCCATCAAATTAAGAGATGTACGTAAATATGAATCTCCAACACCCACCACACCCCCAAATAGACTCAAAGAACCTTTTCCCGACGAAGAGTTTCCCCCTTTTTCAGACGAGGAACCCCCTTTTTCGGGGGAGGAAAACGGCCCTTATCCCGATCGATCCCAACCCGAATCCACCTTCAACTTCAAGCCATTTGAATGAAAAGTCACTCGGAAAGACCCAACCTTTAGGCACGAAACCTTGGGAGACACCGACGCATATCACTATCTCGTCAGTGACGATGGATCCTTATTAGCCGCCTTTAGGGGGGGGGAACTCCAGCCAACTTCAGAGGGATTTGTGCGGGGGATCCCCCATATGCCAACATCCCACCAAGACCTTCGAGGACAAAGCATTTTCACCTCGTTTTCAAGCACCTCCAAAAACATTATCTCACACGCGAGGGGGTGCTCTATAGGTGTCACATGCTATTCCCCGAAGCCTCCCTTTTCGTCGCACTAGTGTATACCCAATGGGACCATTCCTTTCATTCGGGAATTCAAATCCCCAACTCCCCCCCAAAAAGGGAAATACCTTTTCACATTCAAAGTTTATGCGCTTTTCAATCCGATCTTCTGGTGATAATTTTGCATGACATTCATAGATATCCTATCGGGTTTAATACCCACCTCATTAATCGCACTTCACCCATCTTTCCGTATACTCTTTCTTTCATTTCGTTTGGGAAAGAACCCTATGCCCACCGACCACCGGTATTCCATTCGCTAAAGGATAAGATCTAGTCTCTTTCTCCTGCTTTCGATTTCCGTTCAGTCATATCTGATATCAGTAGACCGTAGCATGTTCTCTCCTTGAGTGTCAGCTTTCTAAGGGTAAGTGAGTCTAAAGAAAGTGCAACCAAGTTACCCTCGGTTCATGGAAGACCTTCTCGCAGTGTCTTTAAGGAAGTAGTCGAGTTCCAACTTCCGGTTAGCGAGTTCAGGTCCTTTAAGTAGGAAAGGTTAGAGCTAGGATGGTTGTCGCTGAACCAAATGAATAGGGGTGAGTAGAAAGAAAGAAGTCGTTATCTCCTCGGTTTTGGGACTAGCTCCTTTGATTGGCAGTATCTCTTTCCACAAGTTGCCACTTCCCGCTTTCTAGTTCAGAGCAGGAAACTTTCATTCCCCCTTTAGTGGGTTCGGTGGGTGTGATCAGTCCATATAACTATAAATCCCTTCATTCCTCTGAGGATGAGCACTTTTGGGATAGTCATTTGGTAGATATCAGTCAGCTACTTTTTGATGAGAATAGGTTAGCTGGTCTTTTGGAATAGTTTATTGCAGTCTCAGTTCGTCTTCCCTCGAGTTCTATCTTCCGGGTATCGAGAACATGGAACCGAAGGAATAGGAGCTGTAGAAAGAAAGCAGTAGCAGTCAGTCCCTCGATGTCGGGAAGCCCGACTCGCTAAACCAGGAAGGAGCCATCGAGTTGGCACTTCCCTCTTTCGAGAGCATAGGACGTCAGCTGATCAGAGAGCTAGAGCACGGATCAGTCTCTCCTTTGTTCAAAGAGGAATATGACCCGTTGAAAGAAAGGAGGAAGAGTCCTTCGATTCATGTAAGCACTCCTCCGATTGTAAGTTCCCGTTCTGTTGAGTTGTCACAGGAATAGTAGGAGCTCTTTCTAAGAAGGCATAGTCTCTTGATCGAGTGCAGGTCCGGCTCTATAAAGGAGTCATGATCATTCGTTTTATTCTTCTCTTAAAGTAGTAGGCAAGCATGAGTTCAGTTTATGGAAGGTGGACTCGAGTATCGGAATGAGCATCCATCCCGGTGGAGTAGGTTCGACTCCTTTAATTAGTTATGGAGCAGTCTCTCTTCAAGTCCTGGAATGGAGGCTTTAGTGATCTGCTTCTGAACGAGGAATTCAGAGCTTCCTACTTTTGAAAAGGAAGGAGCAGTAGCAGTTCAAGGCGCCTTGGAGGTTGGTGTTCCACGCCTTTTAGTTGAGGTCGGTGTTTAGCGCCTTTACTTTATTTAATCTCAGTTCAAGTCGCCTTTGTGTACACGCGGAGGAATATGTCTCGTAGAAAGAATACAGATCTTTGACTCGCCTTTGGGAAGATCTCTTCAAGTTGGCTTAAAGGAAGCAGTCGAGTCATATCTTCTGGTTAGCAAGAAGTGGGTAGGGCGCCTGGAGAACACTTTCTCTCTCGCCTTTAGAGATCAGTCCTCTTCGCCTAAGTGGATCAGTTTCCATCTTTCTAGAGCAGAGGACGGAAGCAGATCAGAGAGCTGAGATGAAAGAGAAAAGCAAGAGTTTATCGAGTTATGGAACAGCTTCTCAGATGGGCAGTACCCGTTGCAGTGAATTCTCACTTCCCGCTGTCGATAAGAGGTAGCTAGCCGATAGAATAGGTAGTTCGTTGAAAGAGAACTTTTCTCCCGGATCGGGGGTGGAAGCTTTGGACTGGTACTCAAAATAGGAAAGGAGCCGCTCTCCCCTTGAGGGGTTGGGGGTGGCAGCCAATAGGAATTCGCGTAGAAATAGAATGAATGGAGCAGTAATTGGTGGATAGCACGGACGAAGGACCAGTTCTCGTATAAAGAAAGAAGTGTGTATTGGCTCGAGGTAGGTCATATCTCCTCAGATGGGTAGGACCAGTTGGAGTTCCTTCGACTTGCATCCTTTGAGATCGGAGTCAGGAGGTATGGCTCGTTGAAAGAGAAAAGTTCTCGGCAACAACTAGTTAAACAAGCAGACGTTCGAGGACGGAGGCTGAGCTCATTAGGAGAGAGATCGGTAGGGATGAAAGATCCGGAAATATCGTAGTTCTATCTCAGGCAAGCAGGAATCATTACGTAAATAAAAGCATCCCGTCGGTGGTTTTTATTCTCCTACTACTATTCCCGCCCGGGTGGATTCTCCAAGCAGCCGCCCATCTGCCATCGAATCTGGCCACCTCATTCCAGCTCTTCTTGCAAGAGCCGTACCTCCTCCGATAAGTAGTGAGTATACCTAAATGAAGTAGGGCTCCGAGAATATCGAACTGCACTTGGCTAAATAATTGAGTTATGTAACCCAGATGGATCACATATTATGCCTCCGAGCCCGTATAAAAAAAACTCTGCCTTATAAAATGCGCGTTTCGGAGCGTTTTTGGATCGATTGGAACCCCACTCATTAACAAATAGCTTTTCGGGGAATGGAAAGGCTGCTTGCATTATTGATTAACAAGCCTTTCAAGAGGCAAGGAAACCGGCCCTATCTATCTCGAGCAAGTTATCTACTCATCGACCTTGTAAAATCGGTTGGGGGTATGGCTTTATTCTCTCTCTTCTCCATTTGGTAAATTGTAACTGTTGTTTTTTTTCTTCCTTATGCTTCTTCTCCAGCGGTCTCTACCACCTATATATGATGCCTTTGTTTTTGCTTCTGCCGTATTCTCCGCAGAACCACCGGTCGACTTCCTATCGTGAATACCAACCCCCTTCTACCCAACCTTACTTCCTGTTTACAAGGCGCGAAGCCACTTCAAATTACACATTTGGGAGGGAGTTAAGAACATATCCCTATATATGTGCGTGGGGGAAATGGAAAGCAAGGCAGCTTTACCTTGGATGGTGAAGTAATATTACTCATAGTACTATGTATACTCATCCATTAATTGGGGCTTGGATCTATAGCTTAAACCTATGCCTTTGCCTCTCCTCTCTTCCCGCAAAAGCAGTAGGGATACCTTCCTACCCCCAGTCGCCCATGACCCCAGAGGCTCCACTCCATCAGCCTCATAAGAGGACCAGGTAGTGCCATTCAGGGAGGTGGGTGATGTAATCCCAGCGTTAGGTGCACCCGTTCCCCAAACTAACCCATCCCAAGTTGCCACCCATATGCGATAGATGATGGTTCCCAAGTTACCAACAGACAGATTGAGACAAGCTGTTACTATACGTTATATCAATATGTTAGTTGGCACCATACGCGAAAGATACAGAATTCACAAAACCTCACACGAGGTACGTGGGTGAACACCGACGGGTCCTTATCAATTTATGTTTTGCTTTACGCTAAAACGGAGTTTTAAGGGGGACAAGTCATTCAATAGGGTAATGAAAGTTAGGTTTTCTCGTGCCAAATCCGCATTTCCAGGCATTTTTGCTTAAGTATGCGCCCTGTTTCTTTCAATACGAATGAAAACGGTAGGCTGGCTGGGTACCGGACAAAGCGTTAGTACTTATTGTTGGTTTAAAGTGGACCCCTTACCCCCAGTGTAGATGGTGAATTGTGTTATTTATTTATTTCTGGATCGAGTAGTTAGTCCCTTCCTCGCGCTTTGTTTGCTTGGGTGGGGGTGCAGGGAAAGAACACACGATCAGGGAAGGTAATCCATATATAAGAGGAGTTGGCCAATCAACCCTTGTAGGGGTAGGGGTACAATGCCTAGAATTGAGGGAGATAGATAGATGGATGAATGAAAGAATGCTGGCTAGCGCTCCGATCGGGGCGAGTAAACAATTGAATGATTGGCCAAACCCTGCCTATCAGACAGACTTACATCATCCCCAGCTGTTCCGGTACGACTTCCCGTCCTAGATCCGAGTGTTGCTCGCACCTATTTGCTTAGATTTGGTTCCGCCCAGTTCCCCAAGAGCACGATTGGTTTCTGACTTCATTCCTTCCTTCATGAAAGCTTTGCTCCATAACTTCCGTTCGCTCTAAACCGTTCCTCTTCTCCGGCCGGGTGACTTTAGCAAATGGAGATTGATGAAAAGCATTATCGGTCGGATAGTTGGGCAGGAGTCGATTTGTTTCATTCTGTCTTGAGCCCAGGATGAGTTTGAGCATTGGATCTCTTCCCCTCGGATCAACAGCATCGGCAGAACCCACCACAGGTGGAGAGGGAGACTCAATGAAGTCTCTTTCATCGAGTCATCATCCCAGGGCCGACCCCAGTGCCTTGCGGCTTCCTTCCTACTATAATTCATTGAAGCAAACAAACATCTATCTCCGCTTTCGTCTTTCTATCTGTCTCCCCACCTTACAGGTCGACTCCTCTCCTTGAGGCGGGTAGTGACTCAACTCGTAGGCTAAAGCCTTGATGAACCCTACTCGACCGGATGCTGGAACGAACCTTTCTCCTCATGTCCATCACCCAACTTCACAGCTAACCTCTCCGGGTATGGGGGGAAGCCCCCTTCAGCTTAAGACTTTGCCGGAGCGGGAACATGGCACTTATTAATCCCCACCCAATGCGGAAGCAGGAAAAGAGCTGACCAAGATCTCCACTTCTCAATTCCTCTCCCTCCCGTTTCAAAAGGTCAGTCGAGCCCCTCTCCTTAACAGTCTTAAAGAGCGCTTGACCCGCCCGCACCTCCGGTAAGTCCTCCGGTCCTCTCCTTAAGTAAGGTAGGTTGACCCCTGGGAGCCAAGTGGGTGTACGGGCCCGGTTCCCCTTTGCCGGGGGGTAGGTCATCGAGAAGCAAACAAACAAACAAACAATCAGTCTTCATAGTGCCTCCGCCCGAGTTTCCGCCTTTCTCATCAAATACATCCTATCTGGCTGGGTGATCCGGAGGGGAGATCTTTTCCAATGGCTTTATTTAGACCGCTCTCATCCCTGGGGGTTGCTTCAATGACCTGTAAATTCAGATGTTTCGACCCTTCTCATCGCAAGCTCTCAGCTCTCGCTCCTGCATCACTCGTTGTTGGTATTCCAAATATAATAGATGGCGGCCTTGGAGCTAGCGAGGTCAACGAGATGACTTTCACTTTGCCTAACCAAAAGACAGCTTTACAAGGCACTCGACCACTGGAACATTGGTATCACCCTCACCAGTTTAAGCTTTTGAAGCGAATTCCCCCCTACCCGGAGATGTTGTAAATCCGTGAATAATATATGCCCCAAGATCGGATGAAACAGCATCCCCAGCACCCATGTACCTTAGCCACTTGGTAGGTCGACTTCAAGCAGAAGCGAGAGCTAAGGAAGGGGGCATTTCACCCAGCCAGCTAAGAATGAAAGGCGTACCGAACCTGCAGTGCTGAACCTTTAGAAGGGTTGGTTGGCCCGAGTGATGATGTTTATTATGTTTCAAAGGATGTTATCGAGGAAGGCGATGCCCTGCCCCTACGGGGACTCTTAAGACCAGCTAAGAATGAAAGAGAGGTGGGGTGGGAAGGAGGTATGTTTAAGCTTTAGCCGTTGATCCCTCTATTTGCCAAGTACCTTAGCTATGGGAGCAAACCCCAACTGGAACAGGGAGAAAGACTCTTAATAGCCGGAGGGGAAGAAATAAACAAATATCGATACAGCTGGGTCGACTCCTCATTCCCACGTGGTCAGATCTTTAAATAGTATTACCAACTGTGGTTTCCCGGCACTTCCAATAGAAAGATAGGTGTGATTGGAGCATTGAGAGGGACATATTAGAAGGAAGGCTCAAAGGAAGGAAGGCTCAAAGGAAGGGTCGATGTGAAGTGACGATTGAAAGGAATTGTCTTGTTCCAGCATTTATTGTCGACTTAAAGGCTCGAAGCAACTGCTCTACCCAACTGTGTGTTTGCTCGCTAGAGCCAACCAATAGATGGTGCATCTCAAGGAGAGGGTGTTACGAATGCTGATGTTGAGTCGTCCGTTAATACGTAATTAATAGAACCAGAAGATTCCCTTCGAGGGAGAGCTCCGAAAGCATGGATAAACGGCAATGACGACTTGAAGACTTCTCGGGCACTCGAGCCACCGTTCATTCAATCTTGGTTGGCAATCAATCTTCGGAAAGGAAAGGCGGGAGACTTCAGCAGCCAGTTGACTCAACGCAAAAGCCTGATCGCCATCTACCGTTGAGACTTCTCGTTCTAGCCATCTATCTCCCTCAACTCAAGGCATTGAGAGGGGCGGAGACCCGCATCTCCTAACTGCTTGCTTGCTAAAAGCCTCTGTGCCCACCCATATCTAAATACGTATTCCCAGACAGAGTCTCCCTTCTCGGCTTTCACTTTCTCTGTTTGTTTGTTGAGCACAGGATTCAATCCCCTCGGGTCGAACTCACATGGTTTTCATTTCATTTTCCCCCCCTTGTAGGGGGGGGGGGGTACGGGACTTCCTCCAATGCCTGCCCCTCTACCGGTCTTTACTGATCCGGTTGGAGCGGGCGGAAGAGGGACAATGAAAGGCAATGAGAGGAGAACAGGTTCGGACCAGCAATAGCCAATCTATTCACTAAAGTAAAGGGTGATGGGTAAAGAGTTCCTTTGAGCCACCATAGGTTTGGCAAGACCCGGAACCGGCACTTAGTTATGACCGATCGGATCGAGTGACTCCGTCTCATTCTTCCATCCTTTTCTCTCCGCTCCTCCCTGGATTTATGGTTTTGTCTATGTACGTATTAACAACGGGTGGTTCTTCGAATAGTTCCTTCCTTCCAATTGAGTCACTCCAGTCCCTTCGTTCGGGAGGGGAGATTCATTATTTTATAAGTGGAGGTTGCCCTTGCCGGGTTAATTTCGTACGGGAGGGGGCTACCTCTAGAGCTTTCTTTCTTGCCCGAAATCCTCCCTGAACTCCCGGTAAACAGGATCTTTACTGCTGGCTCCAAAAAGAAGCCCCGGTAAACATAGGAACAGGTGCGGAAGCTGGGGATGATGTCTATTATGTTTATTCGGCCCGATCGCCTCCTAAAGGAAGGATGGGAGCACCGGTTAGCAGCATTGCAGAAGAAACTGCATTGAAAAGGGAAGTTTTCCTCTTCACCCAACCCAGAGTGCGTGGTACCATCAGTCGTAGGATCAATCATAGAATCGTATTCTGTTGGAACATATGCCTACTAGAAAGAATCGAGGTCATCAGAAGCTACCGTTTAGGCCAGCCCTTGCATTGAGCGGAACTGCAGTAATTAAAGGAACCAACAAATAACGATAGAAGGTGGGGGGTAAACTGCATTGGTTTTCGGGCTGCCTTGCTCCTGCTCCGACCGGTGCATTGGAGCATTCGAGCTAGCGAGGTTCCTTGCCATTAAACCCGGCCGGGAAGGTGGATATATCTGGTTGGAGGGAAGGGCTTGAGCTATCAATTCATTCCATTGCCGGGAACCCCCAGTTGTTAATACTATAATAATATAAAGTGCATTTCTTGGGGCAGATGGGCATCAACCAAAAGACTGTTTATCAAAGCAAAGCCTGAACTCAACTTAACAAGCAGCCTTCTTAGTCACCGTTAGTTCGATCCTTCCCTTTAGAGCATGCCTTTCTTTACGGGCACTCGACCTTACAGGTAGGACCTTGTGTTAAGCCCGGTTGGGGCAAGGAGAACAGCATCTCAAGTTGAGTCGGTCGGATCAAGCTTGAAATGCACTCTCCAGCAAATGCCTCTCCCAGTCTTCATAGGGTGTTAATTCGCCTCTTTCGAAGGCAGGCCTTTAAACATCATAACTCGTTGGACCATCAGCAGCTCCAGATGTAGCTTGCTTGGTTGCATGGCCAGGAGAGGAGAGTGAGATCATCCCCACCTGTTTGAGTTTTTTATCGAAGCTGAAGAGCAACAATGATATTACGTAGATAAGATAACGCCTTGAAACCCTCTCCTCTCCGGGGAATAGCTAGCAAACACCTTCCTTCGTACCCCCCATAGATTCTAAGGTCGAGTCCCCGCTAAAGCTGGAGATACGGCTTCAAATGCAGTTGATTGCCTGCCTTTCATACATACTGGAGCAGATGGGTCTCCTCAATGCACGAAAAGAAAGACTCTACTCGACTGACTACGGGCCTACGCCCCACTGAAGCCCTTGTTCGGTGCTGCCAGACAGATGGTGGAATTGAGAAAGGTGATTATTGATAAGCTCAAGCCGGAGATTCCAATAGCAGCATTACGGTTAGTAGCGGAATGATACCAATAAAGCCGAGAAAGCAAGGAAGCAAGAAAAGGAGTTATGAATGTGCCGCTATTGCCTGGAGATGTTGGCCTTGGCTTTGCTCGACTTGATTCCGTACTTTCGGGTGAAGGATCACCGGTTCGGGCGGAAGCAGGCAATCAATCTCAGTTCTAGATGCAAGGCGTTGTTGATATTACGTAGATAAGATACTGCGGTGATGAGCCCCTACGGGAAGATGTCGACATACTGTGCCGGTTGCCCCACTTAGTAAATTCCTTCCTTCCTTAAGACCTTCCTTCCTTGTAGGGGTGGGCGGAAGCCTCCAGTCATCAGAGTTTGGGTGTGCACCTTAGCATTGATATTACTACTATAAGAGGAGTTGGCCCAGCAACTATGATTGGAGAGGGGTGAAATGACTTCTTTTGTTCGAGGGTTTAGTGAGAGCTGGAGCAAGGCAGCCAATAGCGGCACATTCACCAATGCCAACCCCAGCTTCCTTTATTCACTCTACCCCCCAGATGTGAGTATGTCAATTCCTTCCTTCGTTCCCTCTCCTGTGTTGCTGGCAAGCTGCTTCTGCAGCCAGTTGAAATCGATCGATCAAAGCATAGACCCAACCGACGGAGACTCAATTCAACATATCCGCCCGCTCCAACTGATCCTGTGAGTTCAGAAGATTGATTGATTGCCTGCAGTACTGCCCATTGAAATGAACTCTCCTCGACTACCGGAAATCAAGCTGCTAACAGCATCGGTTCGAGTCCCCTACTTCACTTGATTTCTTTCTTTTGGTTGGCTTCGCCGGAGCGGAGATCCGCCCCTAGGAGAGGGAGTGAAACTCCCAGACCTGTGCTTATTTCACCCCTTAGCTTAGCGAGACCAGGACCTGAGCTTTCGATGCTGATTCCTCAACTTGTCTTCATAGCAAGCAGTTTCATTCCTCAGTTGGGTGGGGGGTAAGGAGAACATAGATTCATTGAAGCAAACAAACAAACAAAGTAGAATTCAACAAATGGGAACCCTGTAGATCCTATTGATTTCTCTTCCTCTCTCCCACCCTTCTCCGGTTGACTCTATTTCTTCCACTTCTTCGACTCCTTTTCTCTCTCCAGCATCCAAAAGAGTATCCCCACCCACGCGGGGAAAGGAGAGGTGAGCTATTTAGTTCTTCGCCTTCCTAACCAATAGGAGTATACTTTTTTGGTGGAATTGATTGATCCGAAGAAGGGCTTCGCTCCCTTACATTGCTCTCCCTCTTCTACCCGGCACAGTCTGAATAGTTAGTTGGGGGCCTTAAGGCAGGTTCAATGCTTAGGCCAGGTGGGGGCTTATTATATACGGCTTAACCGGAGCTGCTAATGCCCCACATCGGCACATTCAAGCTGCACCCTACCCACTAGGCTCTTACTTCGAGTGATCAAAGGAACTCCCATGCCCATATCCAACTCTTCGGCTCCTGCCTTACCCGTAAAGGGGGGGCAATCGAGCTCGACTAAAGACCCTGGCTCTCCTCATTCTTCCGATTTCCTGCCTATATTTCTATCTATCTTTCTCAATACTGCTGATGGAGTTATGAGCCGTCGTCCCTCTGATGTGAAACCCTCTTTCGAATGCTGTTGATTGCTCCCACCACTCGTTGAGGTCTGAGAGTCGAAGGGACTGGACTGGGCGCCTCATTTGGGTACTCTTTTCATGATGTTTGGCCCTCCTGGCTGGAGATTGGCTGAATAGACAGCCATTTGATAGAACTGATCAATGGAGGGAAGTGCGGGTTGAGTCGTTAATTCATCCCTCTCCTTAACAGTCTTAAAGAGCCATTTCATCCCTCTCCCTCGAGCCCTATGGTCGGTCTTAAAGAGCGCTTGACCCCTCTCCTTGCAAAATGTTGTCGGAGCCTTCCCAAGGAAATAAGCCTAAAAAAAATATCCAATTTCACTAACAAAAGCTGCCTTCCCTCTATAAATACATTGCTTCACACCGGTAATGCGATGGCCAACAGCGATGGTCCAACTGCGATGCTTTGACCGAGTAGATTTGAGCTTTTCTGTTCATACAACTGCGAGGGTCCAACTGCGATGGTTTTGGTTAAGGGAAATCGGCTTTTCTGTTCATACAACTGCGATGGCCTACAGCGATGGTCCAACTGCGATGCTTTTACCGAGGATGCGCAAGCACGCTCGACAAAAAGGAGAGGATATTTGAGCGTTCATGCGATAACTGCGATGGTTTTGGTTAAGGGAAATTGGCTTTTCTGTGCAGACAACTGCGATGGCCAACTGCGATAACTGCGATGCTTTGACCGAGTCTATTTGAGCGTTTCTGTTCATACAACTGCGATGGTCTTTTTATTTTTTAATAAACATACACATTCACTAATAGCTTTAACTACGCTTTCACTACTTGTGCTTGTGCATCTGCTGTATTAACCGCTTCAAAGTATGATGCTACTGGCTCTTCTACTACTTTATTATTGTGGGTACTCTTTTGGATGGGTACTTTTTCACTCGCTCACACGAGGTGCTTTTTCTGATGGTGTGCTGGTATTGGTTTGACCATCACAGCAAAATCGGGAACAAACCTACGGACGAATAGGTCGAGTCTTTTTTAAATTCCAGGTGTTCTCTCTTTCTCCCCACCTCCACAACATTCTACCACAAATCCATGTCTTCAAACATGGCCAACACAGGCCATTCTTCTATTTCTTTTTCTGTAAGGTTGATCTCAGCAACAACAGGCTCAGTGGAGACACTTGGAAGAGCATCTATTTCGATTACTTTTGCACTGACAGCATTCCTACTGTCCAGGTTAATGATCTCCCTTTAAAGGGGATCCTCCACATAGTAAAACGGTGGTAACCCTGCATTTATTCTTCTGCCGTTGAAATTACCTAAAGGGTAAGTCTCCAGGGCAGTTCAAGGAATTGAAATTCCTCCAGCCTCTTATAAACAGCATTCATGCTAGCCTTTGATTTAGATCTGATGTTATGCGGGTGCTTTAATCAGGGCAGCTTTCTTATTCTCTCCAAACTGTTTACTTTCCTGTACTAGCTGCCTTATGAATCCATGGGAGAACACCCTATAAGTTACATGAGTTGGCAGGGCTTTAGGGGCTACACTGCTGCCATACACCCTTATGTATACCCTTTAATATACAACCAATCCCGCGAAATTGATTTTACTTTTTTGGTGCAGGTTGCACTCTTTCTCTACCCCACGAAGGTATTCTGGGCATTTCTGTCTCACACAGCCATTTATAATACTTGGCAGCAAATCTGTCATTGAAATCACAATAATCCCTCATGTCCGTACGTTTCCCAATCCCCGGAGCCCACTCTTGTACGGGTACATCAGGATACTTTTGAATGCCAAGCCCAGGGAAATAATCAGCCAATGCATACAGTATAAGGTGGATTAACAGAGAATAATACTTAAACTCAATGTATTGCCAGGGAAGGATTCTAACCTAATAGAAGTACGAGGTCCGAGGTGATTGAGGGAATATTAAGAGAACCCAACAAAGCTAGGCAAAGTCAAGGTGAGGGACAAGCCAGCCGAGCACTAGACTATATATAAGGGTTGAGTAGGCGCCCAACCCAGCTCAGCTAGGGCGAGCAACAAACAGAAGGTTGAGGTCAGAAGAAAGAGCACAATAGAGACCTTAGGCAAACAACCAGGCTAGTTGGATCCCCAAACATAAGGGCGTGGGCTACCAACCAGCTCTCGTCCACACAGCACCAAGTACGGGTCAGTGCAAAGAGACAATCCGTGGGTTCGCTCAGTAAGGAAGGTCAGTTACGAACCATTGTAAAATAGGATTGGACGTCAACCTATATAATAGATAATAGGCACTCCTAGAGGGAATTCCCCGTAAAGCTGATTCAATAAATGGGAAAATGGTAAAAAATGGATGGAACTGCATTTCGATATGCTCAATCTCCAACTGAAGGATCTGGGGAACGAGCTCGATCTGGATCGGAAACTGATGGGTAGCCGACTTAATTTGGATATGGACCTGGGGCTACTAGCTTTCAAACTGCTGCTTATGAAGATCACAGATGCAAGAATCACCCGTTTGAGAGAAGCCCGTAACCCAGACTAGGTGCATATTAAACTACTTACGGTTATGAATCAACCTTGGCTACTAGCTCGAGAGCTGCTTCTAGGTAAACTCGGTAAATTGATGCTACCTTCGTTGCTTTCACCGTTGCCTCTACCCCTGCCTTTGGTTCTGCCTTTGTCTCTGTCTTTTATTCCTATGCAACCTTCGCATTGAGCACGCTTCATTCATTAGTGAATACAGGATGCATGCCTTTTTCATACCGAGATTGGATATTCCTTTATTTCTCTAGTCCTATATACGCGATTCTGCGAGAGGTCCACTAGCTCGGGATCACTGGCAATGGCTTCTGGAACCGTTAGAATTGGGTAAACCGCTGCCTTTACCTTTTACTCTGCTAAAGAAGCCTATGCCTCTGCGGCGTTCCGAAGAAATAGTATTTGGGACTTGCTCTCGATCTCGATATATGCGCTATTATGCCCTCACCTCTGCGGGTTTTCGATCTTTATCTGTTGCTGATTCAACTTAACCTGGGACCCGAACTGCTCCTCCCTTTGCCTTTGGGTCATCCGCGGGATTTGATACTGGAAGTTTTGCAACGGGATCTGCTGCTTTCTCTAGCTGCCTTTGGTTCTACCTTTGCTTCTTACTCAGATGCCTTTTGCTTATGGATCAACTGATGAAAGTGAAAATGCTCCCATTTTTTCAAGGTAAACTGCTGGCTATGCTTCTGTATAACAACGCTCACCGGGCGGTCAGCAGTCGAAAAGTGCACGTAAACTACTAGAAACGTTACGTTGGACCATCAAAACGCAACATCCCGGCATCCCGGATGGACTATCTATAAGAAACGCAATGCTGGAGTACTAGCGCGGATAATTTATAAGAGATTTGCCGCTGAAGATGGAACCGTTGCTTTCACCCACTATTATCTTCTCGCCTAGAACCCCCTATTTTTCTATAGCCATAGCCTCGTCCAGATACGGATCCGGGGCAAGTTTACCGAATGGACTCATAACCACCACCAATAGCAAAGATACCAGAGGCGGATACAACACCAGCAGAGACAAGGGTAGCAGCATTACAGCCAACAGCGGGGGGAGCTAGAGTCAGAGTGTTATATATGTATATAGCTCTTTACAGGTCATTTGGTACATATCCACCCGCCCTGGGTAGAAAATGTGCATTCATTCATCATTGAGATTTCCTTACGCGCTTCTTCGATCTTGACATGCTTTGATTAGATATTGACTATCACCAGCACCTTAATCTTCTATTCTTGCAATGGCCTTATCTCTCCCTGCAATGACTCAATCTCTTCTGCGTGCAAGGCTCGATCTCTTCACCGGGTAGAATAAAATATCTAACCAAGGCGTAGTCAAGTACAACAGGTAGCCACCAACAGATTGATCCTCGAACCCTGCTGCTCTTGTTCTGATCATCCTTCCAACCCCTACACGAACGATTTTTGTGTCCGAACGATCCGGGTAGTACTCAATCCAACCAATCCAAAGTCTCTGCAGCACCCCGGTATGGTCAACGGGGGGAACTCCATGATAAAGCCCCACCTTTCCAGTTTATATTCCCTATATATCCTACACGCTCTCGACCTTATGCACCCTCAATCTGATCAATCTTATTTATGCATGCCCAACCGAAGCTTCTCCTTAAGCGATCAACCCCAAACTCACAAGGGCGGAGACTCTCCCTCTGGTTAAACCCCTATGTTTTAGCACATGCGCACGCTACTTACCTAGCTTCGCTGCAGGGGACTTCACTTATCCCACTTTACCCTCGCAGAAATAACGGTCTGGGGCACTTCGAGTCATTAAAACAACTTATTATGCCTTCCTATTGATAGCGTTCCATTTAGCTGCTTTCCGTGTGTATGCTACATGTAATAAGCACCTTCCTCCTTCTCCACAATCTCTGCGGCTAGGACTGGATTTGGATCTTAATCAACCGCCTCCTTCTGCACAGGTGGTACCTGATGAGTCTACTGAGTAAGCTTTGGCTAGGGAGAATCTCTTCAAGGCATGGCATGATGCTTAAGTATTGTAGTAGGGTCTTCTTATGGTAGCATTGATCAATTTATAGATGGTAGTTCGGTCGAAAATGGTCACTGTAGGTCGGGACGTGACTCAATACAAGTAGTGCTAGTGGCCGTATGTACCTGGCTGGTAGCCCCACATAACACGTGATTCCCAATGCTAAACAGTATGGTTCAAGCGTAAACCCAATACAGACCAATAGTGAAACACTGACGAACGGCGCCCTTCCTTAAAGGCTTGACGATCTAGGTGCAATACAGTACTTGGTGGTGGGCCTTTAGTTACTCTGCTTCCGGTTGGCGCATATACTAGTCCTAGCTATGCTGCCTTTGTTGCTGCATCATAATAAGTCATAACAAGTGCATATCCGGGAACTCTACTTATTGGACCATTCCCTGGTTATGGATTTAAATCTCGATCTCTTATGAATGTCGCAGAGATGGATCCAGTCCCATAATCAGTTGGATCCATTCCATACCCAATTGACTAAGAACCAATAGAAGCAGACCTTATTCCAGCAGCATAGGCAAAGGTAAAGGCTTAGGCATACCGGTAGGAAAGCTAGCCATCCAAGCCAGGAGCATTACAGCCAGCACCCCTTCCAGCTCTAGTCGCAGAGGCAGTTCCCGATCCAGTTGACTCAGTTTACTCATAATCCATTGATCCATCAGTTGATCCAATTGAACCAGCTGACCTCGCTTACACACACCCCGGGCTGGGGATCCCAGTATATCTCTCTCCCAACAGAGGAAGGCGCATAGATCCGGTGCCCCACTAAGCTAGCGCCCCTCTCTAAACCCCGGCACCCGACCTCTCCCTAGCTACTTAGGTTTGAATGAATCAATTATGTCGATATCCTTTTATATGAGTCTCCAGTTCCAACGCGTACTTCTGAAACCCTTTCGGGGGATCTGGGTTGGGTTACAATCAATCTGGGGCTCCTTATAGTTACCTTTGATGGAGGCTCTGTTTAGGTTTCTTAATTCTACACAAAGCATTGAAGTGATTCCAAATTGATAGAGATAAATGTGTGTGAACTCCGAGAGGGAGGTGATCCCAAATTAAGAGAGGTAAGCGTATCTGAACTCCGAGAGATAAGTGGGTGTGAACTCCGAGAGATAGGTGGTTATAATTAAGAGATTTAATTGGGTATTAAGTCCGAGAATGAAGTGGGTATTGAATGGCGAGGAGGCTAGGGTTTGCCTTTTTCCTCAAAAAGTAAAATAGGCACAACTCCGCCGCGAAGATTGAGAGGGAAAAAGGCAGGTTCTAGAAGGGATAAGTGCGAGAAAGGAGGGATGGGAAAGATAGCGCAACGTATTGATGCAGGATGGGAAAGAGAAAGGTTGTGGTCGAGAGCCTCATATATTATATAGGCTAACCCTAAGCTTCAGAGAGCGATCAGCGGGCGGGATATAAAGAGATATTATGAAAGAAAGACGTCGTGTCTCACTATAACCAGTGATATGTATGTCTATTTGTTGCTGCTATTTGTATGCGGGATCTAACGAATGCGGGCGATTGATGACCAGGCGGCTATAGAGTTTGGGAGTTTGGTGTGGGATGATCAGACTTACGTTAGCTGCCCGCTTTATTTCCTAGTTTTGGAGTTCCCGACCGCTCCATATAGCAAATTCTCTGCATTCTGGCGCGGGGGGAGCAGCTTGGGAAGGAACGGTAGAACGCCTCCCGCACCACTTTTCTTCCGGTTGTTGGGAGGTCGGTAACGGAGGTGTACGTGATGCGAGGAAGGTTGGTTGCTCGCACTCTCAATACCTATTTTCCGACCTATCTCTTGTCGCTTTCGCTTGATCACGTCTCTTACCCCTTCCCCCCGCCATTATATAGAAAGGGGCGGCCTATTTCTTAGAAATTAAGAAATTTATTTAAGGGGAGCAGGAGTTGGAACTGCAAGAACGGAAAAAAGAAAGTCTGATAATGATGCCCCTTGTTCCGAAATTTTGCCAATTGGTCTAGTTCCCCGTCTATTTCCTCCTTTCCCTGTTTATCCATAGCTAACCGAATCACCTCACTTGGGCTTGGGAGCAGCAAATAACTAATATTCAGATATAAGTGAAAAGAGAATCGATGAGGTTTGACACGCTGGATCGATGGAACTAACTAGAGATGCCTTAGGCGAGGGATTAGGCGGCTATGGCACTGGAGATGCTGGAGGTTTTGCCTATTCTTGCCGAATGAATGGCACTAGCCGGGTGGGTGGACCTTGTTTCTTGACTGGCGCATCGGTTTCTTGATTGATTTCCTTTGTTTGGTCGGACCAGATACATTGGTTGACCATCAATCGATATGGGTGCAACTATCTAGTAGGCCAGAGTGTCTGTTCATTGTGGTGGGCCATCAACTAGCAGCTATTCCCCGAACCAACTGCCTCTGGTCTTCGTGAACAACCACCAACCAGGGCATGCCTACCTGGGCATCCTGGGTGGGTTAGGGGTAGGTGATAAGCCTGAGCTATGCATATAGTGAGCCTACCTGGGTATGCTTTTGGTGGGCCTACCTGGGCATTAGGAGGCCTACGAGATGCTCGGTAGGTGTGTCGTGCATTGTATTGAGGGAAGGTGGGTGCAGATGCCTTTCCTTCCAGGCAGGGTTACGAGAGCCATTCCTTTCCTTCTGTGAACTAATATCTCTAGAATAGGTAAGAGACTACTATCTCTAGAATAGGTAATCCCAGATAGCTTATGATACTGCCTATCCTAGGCCAGAATATAGCACTCCACACTACTATTAGATCTGAGATTACCTATCGCCCCAGAATAGATCAAGGCTATGAGACTGAGCCCCACCCAGAATATATAACTCCCCACCCCACTCTTAAGTATATGCTTTAGAATGACCTATCCCTACTACACTAACTAGGCATGATCTAATAGGCATGGGCTAACTTCCCTATACTTGCTAGGAATGGGCATGAGCTAACCTTCCTTCACTAGATACACATTTCCCACTACCTCACTAATGCTAGCTAGATGGGAGCTCACTTCCCTATACTCGCTAGATGAGCTAACTTCCTTCCCTATACTTGCTAGATGGGCTAACTTTCCTATACTCGCTAGGATAGGCATTATCTAACTTCCCTATACTCGCTAGATGAGCTAACTTCCTTCCCTATACTCGCTAGATGAGGTCTAACTACTACTATGCCAGGGAGATAAGTTAAGCGTAGGCCCCAGAATATCTTATATAAAGGCGATCTCACCTATACTCGCTAGGATGGGCATGAGCTAACCACTACTAAAGATAGCAATCCCCTGACTATAGATTGGTCAAGGTTCCTGGTCAATTCCCTCCCTTACACGATGGATAGCTCAGTAAGGATGGTCTTATTTACGATATTTAATTACCTAATTTATTTACCTAAATAGAGTATATAATACAATATACTCATCTGTCTTTTTGCTAGGCAGGTAGAGTATTTCTTCCCCTCAAATTCCCTCCCGGGCGGGAGGAAGTCCCTCTATCTCTCTCTTTCGGCTTGAGAACTACGAGTTTGAAATGAAGCCCTGAAATGACCCTGAAAAGCAAAAAGAATACTACTATTCGCGTGACCGGTGGAACGATGGAAGGGCATGGCCTCTGGGGTTAAGTTAGTAATCAAGCAATGGAGGGAGCATCATCACCATTAGAACAGAAATGACCCTGAAATGAAATGAAAGGACCTTACAGGGAATACTGTCTAGTCAGGCAAGACCAAAATAGTAAGGACCTTACCAGTAAGGACCTGACAGGAGAGAGAGTCTTTATTTAAGGCTCTCTATATTTCTGTCTCTGTCTCCAGCCTGTCTTTCCGGCACTGTCGGTTCTCCTCCGACCTAACCAGGTGAGGCTTGGGTCATGGGCCATAAGCTATCCATCATTTGACTTATCCAACCACCCCACCCAATAAGTAAACCAAGGGGCCCACCACTCGAACGCACCAGCTATTTCCCCATTTCTGCACCCTCCCTAAAAGTAAATGAACTGGTATTTGATGGGCGAGATTATGATCGATGATTCGAGCAGAGATCCCATACGATGCTAAAGCGTAATTACATATATAATAGCAGCTCGGAGTTGGTCGAAATGAACAAAATCGATCTCTCAAAATAGCATAATTACATATCTAATTCATGACTGGATTGACCTTGTCAACTCGTATCGGATTGATTTCTTCTTTTCTCAATTCTTCGATTGTGTAATTACGTATATAATAATCT